>Ga0209796_10000037_pt1 | contig 214099 bp, 186 predicted proteins | sample AgamicOrSfrz_FD_187167 | JGI IMG/M metagenome (GOLD analysis project Ga0209796, IMG submission 187167) | Agave microbial communities from Guanajuato, Mexico - Or.Sf.rz (SPAdes) (version 2) | ecosystem: Host-associated > Plants > Phyllosphere > Phylloplane/Leaf | place: Guanajuato, Mexico...
AGCAGGCACACGACGAATGCACCAGCAGCCATTGATGCATGCGCGAGGTCGTCGTCGCCCGCGTAGGTCAGCGCGGTCATCAACGCGGCGATGGCGGCCATGAAGAGCGCGGCGCCCGCGAAGTCGATGGAAGGGCGCGCGTGCCGCTCCGATTCGCGCAGGAATGCAACGAAACCCGCAGCCGATGCGAGGCCGATCGGCACGTTCATCCAGAAGATCCACGCCCACGACATGTTGTGGATGATGAAGCCGCCGACCATCGGCCCGATAACCGCCGCAATCGCCCAGACGCTCGCGAGATAGCCCTGCACTTTGCCGCGTTCGCGTGCGGGGTAAAGGTCCGCGACAATGGTCAGCGTGACCGGCTGGATCGCGCCCGCGCCGACGCCTTGAATCAGACGGAACGCGATCATGGCCGGCATGGACCAGGCGAAGCCCGCGAGCACCGAGCCGAGCAGAAAGATCGCGATGCCGGCCAGCGCGATCGGCTTGCGGCCATACAGATCGGCGAGCTTGCCGAACACCACGGTCATTGCCGTTTGAGCGAGCAGAAACGACGAGAAGACCCAGCTATACAGATGCAGATCGCCAAGTTGGGCGACGATCTGCGGCATGGCGGTGGAGACAATGGTGGCTTCAATGGCGACCATCGCCATGGACGCCATTACAGCGGCAATGACCAGAGGGCGTGACGATTGCGGATTGCGGGACATGGGGCGGAGTTGGTATCAGAATAGTGGGTGCGCGGGCCGGGCGGTGCATCGGCCGCGGCCGACTCCGAGTATGCACCTTGCGGGCAATCCGCGCAGTCTGTCGCACGCGGGGGCCGGCGTGGCACGGCGATTGCAACTTACGACATTCTTTCGACACATGGAGGGTCATTATGAGGATCGAATTCACCGGACGCCGTGAAGTGGTGGCGGCCGCGCGCGTCGCCTTCGAAGCCAATGTCGATGGAAAGGACGTCTGGTGCAGCGTCTCGCTCGACGCGCTGAACGACCATTTCGGCAACGGCGGGCCGTCGGCTCACAACCTGGTCGGTACTTTCGAGGCCAACCGCGCGCAGATCGAAAAGGCCGCGACGCGCGTGCTCGAAAAAAACGGCGGGCAATCCGTGGAACTGGAAACTCGCGACTTCGACAAGACGGGCCCTTGACGACGGGCCGTGCCGGTCCGGCGTGCCGTCGGGCCACGCGCGGACCTGACTGACACGCCAGACATGCGGCGGAATGTGCGGCGGAATGCGCGGCGAAACCACCGGCGAGATGCGCGGCGCGCCTGACCTGGGCGCGGCAACGCGGTATAGTCGCGCGAATCGCTGGCGGCCGTTGCGGGCGCTAGCACGCAGAACCAGGCTGATCCAGCCGCGCCGCGTAACTTCGACTCTGTGGAGAACATCGTGCAGGAAATCATCGAGGGCTTGATCCGCTTTCAACGCGAAGTGTTTCCGCAGCAAAGCGCCTTGTTCAAGCGCCTGTCCACCGCGCAAAGCCCGAGCACGCTTTTCGTGACCTGCTCGGACAGCCGCGTGGTCCCTGAACTGCTGACGCAGGCGGAGCCGGGCGCGCTCTTCGTGATTCGCAATGCGGGCAACATCGTGCCCTCGTATGGTCCCGAGCCCGGCGGCGTGTCGGCAACGGTCGAATATGCGGTCGCGGTGCTTGGCGTGCGCGACATCGTGATATGCGGCCACTCGAACTGCGGTGCGATGACCGCGATCACCGCCAACACCAACCTGGAGCACCTGCCGGCGGTGGCGGGCTGGCTGCGTCACGCGGATGCCGCAAAGGCCATCAACGCGTCGCGCAGCTACGAGTCGCCCGCGCAACGGCTTGACGCGCTGGTCAAAGACAATGTGGTTGCGCAGTTGGCGAACATCCGCACGCATCCTTCTGTTGCGGTTGGGCTCGCGAATAAGACATTGCAACTGCACGGCTGGATTTTCGACATTGAGAGCGGGGTGATGCTCGCACTCGACGGCCGCACCGGTCAATTCGTACCCTTGCTCGAAAATCCGGACATTTTTGCCGTGTGAGCTGCGCGCCACTGCACGGCTAGTCGCGCGGACCGTTGTAGCAGCGAAACGCAAGGCTGATGCGTGGCCCGACGCTTTCCCCGAGCTTGGGAATGCCGTGGTCGTGCGTGAATTGCGACGCGTAGCTCATGACAAGGCAACTGCCCGGCTCCAGTTCCACATGCACCGCGCGGCCGGGGCCTTTTTTCGGGCGGATCGTCATGCGGCGCGCGGCGCCGAGCGACACGATCGCAATGGGCGCGCCGCGCACGAGGTTGGCGGTTTTGTCGTTGTGCGGGGCGACGCTGTCATATTCGTCCCGGTACAAGTTCAGCCCTACCCGATTAAAGGGCGCGCCGACGAGCGAGCGCACCGCCTCGAATGCCGCGCCAAGCGGCGCGGGCAGGTCCGCCGACTCGCGCAGGAACGTGGCAATCAGGCGGGGCACCGCCACTTCGCGGTCATACATCATGCGCTGATGGCTGTTCCAGCCAATGTCGTTCAGCAGCTCGACAAACCATTGTTGCGCCACACCCGGTGCGATGGACTCGGGCAGGTAACGGATTCCGCCTTCCTTGTCATTGAACAGGCTGACGGGTTCCGGCGCAAACAGACCTTGCTGGGACGCCATGATCGAACTGGGGGCGCGCATCAACCCGCCGGAAGATGACTGGTTCATGCGAGTCATTATACTGTGTTTTTATACAGTAGTGCGGGCTACGGCTTCGCGTCGCCTTGCTATGCCCGTGGTCTCCTCGCGCCGCATGAGCCCGCGCGGCGCTCTCGTCAGGTCTACTCGCCCGGACTGTAAAGGTCGAGCAGTTTCAGCGTGACGCCATTGGTCCAGCCAAAGCCGTCCTGAAGCGGATATTCGCCGCCGCCGCCACCGCCCGTGCCTGCGCCTTCCACTACGTATTTCTCCACCAGCTTCTTATCAGACGCATAAACGCCCTTTACGTCGGCGAGAAAACGCGTGCCGATCTGTTGCGCGAGCGCGTCCTGACCGTAGCGCTTCAGGCCCTGAATGGCCACCCAGTGCAGCGGTGCCCAGCCGTTCGGCGCGTCCCACTGTTGCGTGGTGTTGTAGGTCGTCGTGACGAGGCCGCCCGGTTGCAGCAACGTGGACTGCACCTGCTGGGCGGTCTTTTTCGCGCGATCCGGCCATGCAGCGCCGACGAAGAGCGGAAACACCATAGCCGCCGTCCTGTTGTCGCGCGGTTTGGCGAGTTGCCAGTCATAGTCGCCGTAGTAGCCGTTCGAATTCCACAGGTAGCGGTTGATGCCCAGCGCGCGCTTCGCCGCGCGTGCCGTGAACTCGCCGACACAGCGGAAATCGCGCGTCTCGCCGCAGCCTTTCGCGATGGTGATCTCCAGGTGGAACATCAGGCTGTTCAGATCGACCGGCACAATCGACGTGGTGCGCACCGTCGCGAGCGTCATGTTGTCGCCGAACCAGCGCGAGCTGAAATCCCAACCGCTTTCGGCGGTGGCGCGCAGTTCGCGGTACACGTCGTTTGGATTGCGGCCGGTTGCCTTTTGCGCAGTCTGTATGTCCTCCAGATACGATTCGTCGCGCGGCGTGTCCAGCTCGTCCCAATAGCGGTTCAGGACAGTGCGGTCAGGCATCACCACCACGTTGCGCGTGGCCGAGCCGGCCGGCGTGGAGCTTTCGCCCTGCATCCAGTAGCCATATTCCTTGCGCAGCGCGGGCAGGTACTTCTGATAGACGCCGTGGCCTTCCACTTTGGCCGCGAGTTCCACCATGTGCGAGAAGAAGGGCGGCTGCGAGCGGTCGAGGTAATAGGTGCGATTGCCGTTGGGAATATGGCCGAACTTGTCGATCATGTACGCGAAGTTGTCGAGCATGTTGTCGACCAGGTCTTCGCGGCCGGCTTCCTGCAAGCCGAGCATCGTGAAGTAGGTGTCCCAGTAGTAGCCTTCGCGAAAGCGTCCGCCTGGCACCACATAAGGTTTTGGCAACGGAATCAGCGAACTGTTAGGCGGCGCGCTCGTGGTGGTGCGCGTGAGAGCGGGCCATAACCAGTTGATGTGCTCGCGCAGCGTCTGGTTCGCGGGCGGCGTGATCACAGGCTCGCTCGGCGGCGTGAAATACTGGTTGACGAAGGCCGCGAGCGAAAATCCCGGATTGTTCTTCTGCTGCTGATAAAGCTGCACGATGACGGCGGGGTCCGCATTAGGCGTGGCGTCCACGAAGGTCTTCTGGTCCGGATAGATCTTTGCGGTTTGCACGGCAACGAACAGCTCACCATAAAGTATGTCCGGTGCGGGCGGCAACGTGCCGCCGACCTGCGTGTCCGCATGACAGACCGATGAAAGACCGATAAGGAAGGCGCAGCCCGAAACAGCCGCCGCTCGCTGCAGATACTTCAGGCGGGCGCCGGGAAGGAAAGACTGCGGTAAACCGTTGGGACAGCCAGGCATGCCGGGCGCGCGTCCGGCACAGGGAATGCTGCGCGCGTGCAATGACACAATCATGTCTCCTCCTGAAGGAATGGACAACAGGATTGGTCTGCCTCTCACACCCTCTCGTTCGATGACCTGCGGTGACCTGCGTTCGGGGCGTGGCTAGCATCGCATAAAAGCGGGCGCGCTTCAAACTATGCTTCGTGAATCGCAGGGGCCGGCTCAGGCGCGATCGTGCTACGTAGCGTTGCTGACGACAATCAATTAATTCGGATGGCGAAGCATTGTGGAGGGCGGCACAGCGCCGTGGATTGCCGATCGCGGCGGCGACCGCGGTGGCCCGCCAGGTGGCCCGCCACGCGCCCGCGCAACGTCCATGTCTGCTCAACGCGCTCGCGCGCTCTTCTTGTGTGCAGGCGAAATCGCGGTCGACGCTCAGATGCCCAGCCAGCGCGCCATCACAGGCATTAGCACCGGAACTACAAAAGCGGTGAACACGCCATTGAGCCCCATGCCAAGCCCCGCAAATGCGCCCATCTGCTCGCTCACCTGAAACGCGCGCGCCGTGCCGATGCCATGCGACGCAATGCCCAGTGCGAAGCCGCGCACTTCGGGTTCGGCGATTCGCAGCGCGTTGAGAATGGCGCGCGCGAACACGGCGCCGAACACGCCTGTCGATATGACGAGCACAGCGGTCAGCGAGGGAATGCCGCCGATTTGCGACGCGACCGCCATCGCAATCGGCGTAGTCGCGGACTTGGGAGCGAGCGACGCGAGCGTCTGGTGCGATGCGCCGAATAGCGCTGCGACGCCGATTGCGGAGACGATCGCCGTCAACGAGCCGGCGACGAGTCCGCCAATGAGCGGCAACGCATAGCGGCGCAGCTTCGGCCACTGACGATAAAGCGGCAACGCGAGCGCAACCGTCGCCGGGCCGAGCAGGAAGTGGACAAACTGTGCGCCTTCGAAATACGTTGCGTAGGGCGTGCCGGTAAGCTCGAGCACTGCGACGAGCAGCGCGACCGCAATCAGCACCGGATTGGCGAGCGGATTGAAACGCGCCTTCGCATACAGAGCCTGTGCGATCAGATACGCGATCAACGTAATGGTGAGACCGAGCAGCGGACTCGCCGCCAGATAGACCCAGATCGCGCCGAGCTTCGGCAAAGCAGTCATTGTGCGGCCTCCGTGTCGGCGCCATTGTCCGGTTGCCGGCGCTGCTGCCGGCGCATCAACGCACGCGTGACGAGCGCGGCAACCGCAATAGCGAGTGTGGTGCTGACGGCAATCGAAACGATCACGGCAATCGCATCGCCGCGAATGCGGCTTGCCGAGACCATGATGCCGACGCCCGCGGGCACGAAGAGCAGCGACAGATGCCGTAGCAATTCGAGCGCGGTGGGCTCGATGGCGTCCGCTGTTTGCGGGCGCATCATAACGAAGCCGAACAGCAGCAGCATGCCGATCACCGGGCCAGGCACCGGTAGGCGGAACACGTAAGACACGCCTTCTCCAAGGCATTGAAAGGTGAGCAGGGCGGCCAGCGCTCCCAGCATGTCGATCTCCAGCGCACAAAACGCAACAGCGGGCATTGTGTACCATGCCGGTAGTTTTGTGGATCATGCGAGCCGGTTGCCGCGAACGTCGCGGCGCAAATGCGCTCGATCGACTACCCCACCGCGGACGACGCCCATGCAAATCGAGCCGTTTCATATCGCCGTGCCTGAGGATGACATCGACGACCTGCGTCGACGAATTCGCGCAACGCGCTGGGCGCCCGCCACGCCGTCGCCCGCATGGCAACAGGGCATGGACACAGCGTGGCTGCGCGAGCTCGCCGCCTATTGGGCCGGGCAGTTCGATTGGCGCGCCGCTGAGCAGCGCCTGAACCGGCAACCGCAGTTCATCGCCGACGTAGAGGGGCAGCGCGTGCATTTCGTGCATCGGCGCGGCGTGGGGCCGGCGCCTTATCCGCTTGTCGTCACCCATGGCTGGCCGGGTTCGTTCGTCGAGTTCGAGGCGCTGCTGGAACGGCTGTGCAACCCCGCCGCGTTCGGCGGCGAAGCTGCGGATTCGTTCGACGTGGTCGTGCCTTCGCTGCCCGGTTTCGCGTTTTCCGAGGCCCCCGCGCGGTCCGGCATGTCGGCGTTTCAGGTCGCGGATCTCTGGGCGTCGCTGATGAACGGCCTCGGTTACCGGCACTTCGGTGCGCAAGGCGGCGACCTCGGCGCGGGCGTCTCCATTGCACTGGCCGCGCGGCATCCTGAAGTGGTCGACGGCATTCATTTGAACTTCCTGCCGGGCTCCTACGAGCCCGCCATCGGCGCGACGCTACAAGCGTTGAGCGCGGAAGAAGAGCGCTTTTTGCGCGACAGGAATGAGTGGGCCGCGCTCGAAGGCGGCTACTCGCATATGCACATGACGAAGCCGCTCACGCTCGCCGCGTCGCTAAACGATTCGCCGATGGGGCTCGCCGCATGGATCGCTGAAAAATTCCGCGCGTGGAGCGATTGCGAAGGCGACGTGGAGCGCGTCTTTTCAAAGGACGACTTGCTGACCAACATCTCGCTTTACTGGCACACGCAGAGCATTGGGCCGGCCATGCAGATGTACTGGGAAAACCGTCTTCAGCCGATGCGTTTTGCCGAAGCTCCACGCGTCGTACCGCCAGTCGGCTTTGCGCGTTTTCCGAAAGAGATCAGCTGTCCGCCACGCAGTTGGTTAGAAAGAACCTTCAATGTGACGCAGTGGACGGATATGCCTGGCGGTGGCCACTTCGCCGCGATGGAAAAGCCGGACCTGCTGGCGTCGGAGATTCGCCGCTTCTTCAGACCGCTGCGCACGTGACGTGTCTGGCCTCGTGCGTCAGATTGTGCCGAACAGCGCGCGCGGACGGTCTTTCAGCGTGCCGGCCAGCAAGCGTAAGGCACTCACGAGCTGCTCGCGGCTCGTTGCACACGCGAGGTTGATTCGCACGCCGTGCTCGATCTCCGAGCGATCCACCGCGAATGCCGACGAGGGCATCACGACGACACCGCGCGCTTTTGCATTCGCAGCAAAGTCGTCGGCGCGCCAGGGCGGCGGCAATTTCAACCAGACGAACATACAGGCAGGATCCGCCTGCAACAATTCCTGCGGCAGCAATTCGCGCGCGAGATCGTGACGGGCGCGGATCTCGGCGAGCTGCGCGGCCATGATGCGGCGCGCTGTGCCGTCCTCGATCCACACAGAGGCGATCAGCATCGACATCGGCGCGGGCATCCAGGCCGTCGTGCGCACGGCTTCTGCGCATAGCGCGGCGCTGTCCGGCGGACTGAGCAGATAGCCGAGCCGCAAGCCGGGCGCGAGAATCTTCGAGGTCGCCGCGAGATGAAACGTGCGCTCGGGGCAAAGACTCGCGATTGTCGGAAGACGCTGCGATACCAACGGCCCGTACACGTCGTCCTCGATGATTGCCACATCGTGCCGCCGCGCAATGTCGACCAGCGCCATGCGGCGCTCGAGACTCATGGTGGTCACGGTCGGATTCTGCAGGTTGGGTACCGTGAAGATGGCCTTCACCGGCATGCGCAGGCAGACGCGCTCAACTTCGTCGGTGAGAAGGCCGTCGCGGTCGCTCGGAATGCCGACAATCTCGAACTGGAATACCGGCGCGAGCGCCTTCAGGCCGTAGTAAGTGAGCTGGTCGGCGAGTATCACTCCATCCGTTCCGATCAGGCTGTTGAGCACCGCGTAGAGACCATGTTGCGCGCCGCTCGTCACGACCACGTTGTCGGCCTGCGGTGTGAAGCCTGGCGCGGCCATCCACTGCGCGCCCGCCGCGCGGGCCCACAGCGGTCCTTGCGGCGGCTGGTATTCCTGCAACTGCGCGTAGCGCGGATCGCGCGGCAAGTCGGCAAGAGTGCGCGCCAGACAGTTCAGAAATTCGCCGGTGGCTGGGCGATTGACAGTGAGGTCGATTGCCGCGTTGCTCGCCGCCTGCGCCGACTCGATGCTCGGCATTGCGCCGCCCGTGACGAGCGAGCCGCGCCGCTTGCTTCCAATCACGAGGCCGCGCGACTGCAACTCCTTGTACGCACGTGACACGGTCGACACGTTGATGCCCAGTTCCGTCGCCAGTTGCCGTTGCGGCGGCAGGCGGCTGCCGGGCGGATAGACGCCGCTGCGGATCTCGCTCTCGATCGAACTCGATACCTCGATGTAGGTAGAACGCTTCACTTGTGCGGACGATCCGTTCGCGCCCCGCGCTGCGCCTTTTGCTGAAGCCATGAGAAACGACGTCTCCATACAAAACTGCTTTGTCCGCGCTTAATGCGGAGTTTTGGCGATTCTATACCAGTGAGCGACGGCTGCAAGGATTCATTCCGGCGAAAGCCGGCGGCGCGAGGGCTCGCTGCGGCCAAATTTGATATCCGCCGCTGCAGCGCTACGATCCAGGGAAACTGCCAGGCCACACAATGAGCGTTTTAATTGCACACAAAAAAATATTGTGTGATTCTGTTGCTATGGTTCTGGGCGCCGCGCCCTTCACAGTCTTCATCAGGAGCTACTGTCCATGCGCATCCGGCAGTTTGTTGCGAAGCAATATGCGCCGCCCCGTGTCCCGGCACGGCGTGGGCGGCTTCTGTTCAGAGGCCGCGCATGATGCCGCGCATCGCGATCATTGGCGCGGGCTTTATCGGCCTCGCGAGCGCCGCAGCGTTGATGCGCGACGGACACCGCGTCACGGTGTTCGATCCGGCGGGCATCGGGCAGGGCGCGTCGTTCGGCAATGCCGGAACGTTCGCACCGTATGCCTGCATTCCAGTGAACAACCCATCTGTGTTTCGCGATCTGCCGCGTTTTCTGCTGTCGACCGACAGCCCGTTCCGCTTGCGCTGGGCCTATCTGCCGCATCTCGCGCCGTGGCTCGCGCGCTTCATGATGAGTTCGCTGCCGCGCCGTTATGAAGCGAGCGCAGGTTCGCTCGCCGCGTTGCTCGCACAGGCGAACGACGCCTATGCACCTATGCTCGCGAACCCTGAACTTGCGCGCTTCGTGCAGCCGCGCGAGTGCCTTTACCTGTATTCGAGCAAGACTTCATTCGACGCAGCGCAGGCGACGCTCGCGCTGCGGCGCAAGCTCGGCGTTGCGTTCGAGGTGCTCGACGGCGCCGGCATCCGGGCGCTCGAGCCTTCGCTCGCGCCGATCTTCGAGCGCGGCGTGCTGTTCAGCCATAGCTGGCATTTCTCGGATCCACACGGTTTTTTGCAGACGCTCTTCGCGCAGCTTGCCGCGCAGGGCCTCGCGCTAGAGCGCGTCGCGGTCGACGGTATCGAGGCGGGCGCTCATGGCGTAACGCTAAACGCAGGCGGTTTCGCGCGCAGCTTCAGCCATGTGGTGGTCGCGACCGGTGCGCGCTCCGCACAGTTCGCGCGCCAGTGCGGCGACGTGGTGCCGCTCGACACCGAGCGTGGCTACCACGTGCGCTTTCCCGGGGCGCAACACCTGATTTCGCGGCCGGTAGGCTGGGCCGAGCGCGGTTTTTACATGACGCCGATGTCAGACGGCTTGCGCGTTGCAGGCACCGTCGAACTGGCGGGTTTCGGCGACAGAAAGAACCGTTCGCTGCTCGATCTGCTGACGTTTGCGTCGCGGCGCGCGTTGCCCGCGCTTGAAAATCCTGATAGCGACTGGCTGGGCTTGCGCCCAACGCTGCCGGACGGTTTGCCGGTTCTCGCCAGGTCGCGTGCGAGCAGCCGCGTGATTTACGCGTTCGGGCATCAACACCTTGGCGTGACGCTCGCCGGCGTGAGTGGGCGCATCGTTGCTGATCTGGTCGCGCAGCGTGCGCCGCCGCTGGATCTCGTTCCTTACGCGGCCACGCGTTTTTGATGCACGGAGGTGTCATCGCAACAGTTTTCCAGGCTGGTTTCATCGCCGCTTGAACGGGATGTTTCGACGCGTCGCGCATCGGAGCCCCCATCCATACGAACGCGCGACGTCACAACTCGCAAGGAGTGCATCATGAATCGCCGCTACTGGTTGTTGAGTGCCACCGTCTGTGCGCTTGCCGTGTATCTGCCAAGTTCGTGGGCGGACGACGCGCAGGCTGTCAAGATAGGTTTCGCCGGGCCCTTGACGGGCCCCGTCGCGCGCGTGGGCAAAGACTTGCAGTACGGCGCTCAACTCGCGCTCGACGAAGCCAATGCCAGGCATCCCATGGTGGGCGGCAAGCCGGTGAAGTTCGTGCTCGACGTGCAGGACGACCAGGCAGATCCGCGCGTCGCGATTCAGGTCGCGCAAAAGCTCGTCGACGACGGCGTGGTCGGCGTGATCGGTCATTACAATTCGGGCTGCAGCATTCCGGCATCCACCGTTTATCACCAGGCGAACCTCGCGATGATCACGCCCGGTTCGACCAATCCGCAACTCACCAAACAGGGCTTCAAGAACGTATTCCGCACGATGGGTCACGACGGCATTGGCGGCGTGGTGGCGGGTCACTTCGTGGTCGAGCAGATGAAGCCGAAGCGCATTGCGATTATCGACGACCGGACCGCATTCGGCCAGGGTCTCGCGGACGCCTTCGAAAAAGGCGTGAAGGAAGCAAACGGCACGATTGTCGACCGTGAGTTTACGAACGACAAGGCAGTCGACTTCCGCGCCATTCTCACCACGCTCAAGAGCAGAAACGTGGATCTGATTTTCTTTGGCGGACTGGACGAGCAGGGCGCGATGCTCGTGAAACAGATGCGCTCGCTCGGCATGAACGCGCAGCTGTTCGGCGCGGGCGCGTTAAAAAGCAATGCGTTCCTGCAGATCGCGGGCAACGCCGCCGACGGCACGCAAGATCTCGAGCCCGGACCCGCGCTCGACAAGCTGCCTGCCGCGCAGGAGTTCGGAAAACGCTACAAGGTGCGTTTCAATCAGGATGTCGAACTATATGCGCCGTTCGCGTATGACGCCGCGCTCGCGATGATCGACGCTATTCACAGCGCCGATTCGCTGGATCGCGCCAAGATCGTGCAGAGCCTCTCCAAGGTCGCTGTGAAGGGTGTGACGGGGCACATTACGTTCGATCCGTACGGTGACCTCATCAAGCCGCCGTACACGCTGTTTCAGGTTCAGCAAGGCCAATGGAAGAGCCTGAAAACTGTGGGCGGCAGCGGCGCGTAAACGCAGTTCGAGGCGCATCGCGCACGGGCCGTAGCTGGAAACGTTCTTCACAGCGCCAGTGTCAGCGTCCGTGTCAGCGTCACGCCGCGATTTAGACATTGGGATTTGTCGACAAGCTCCGCGCCACTCAACCGGTAATACAACAATGATCGCCGATTTTGCAATCGGCGATCTTCTTTTGGCCTATCACATCCCGCAACAGAAAAATAAAAAATTTTCCGTAGTGATGCCGGGAAAATCCCATATTTAGAGTATTAACTCGACTAACGAGTTACATCATTCGCATTGCATATGCGGGCGCGTCGATTTGGGAAAGTTTGTGAAAGGAAGTTGACACGGTAACGTTTGCCAAACTAGGCTACGCACTGTCGCCAAAACTGATCCACGTTTATCGCGCTTCGCGAAGAAGCGCGCTGCATGCGCTTTCCCGTGGAATCGGCGCGGCGTCGTAAATGCCTTTTCTGAAAGCTTTGTAATAAAAAGATCTGTAACTTCAAAAATCAGCCACTAGTGCTGAGGGCGTAACACGTCCATATATTCTCGCTAGCAGATCGGTGCTGGTGCGGGAGACCTTTTTCGCTGAAAAAAGAGAAACACGGCTGAAGTGACTCAACGCACCTTGTTTATACCGATATTGTCAGTCGAGGATTAAAATGCGCATAAATTTCCGATTGCAGATTCAGTGCCTGGCGTTAGCCGGAATAATGGTCATGGCCGGTTGCGGTGGAGGAGACGGCTCGGCTTCGCTCACGGGCAAATCCGCCCAGGGCCCGGCGAGCGCGTCCGATACGCCGGTCGTGCCGGCGAGTGCGGCGGTCGCGGACACGTCGATCGACAAGACCGTGCAGCCGGTCGAACTGCCCAACACGGTAACGCCCGTCAACTACAAGCTGTGGTTCAGGCCCAACCCGGCGCTGTCGTCGTTCGACGGGCGCGCCGACGTGCAGATCAAGGTGCTCAAGGCGGTTAACGCGATCACGATCGCGGGGCATCGCGTCAAGTTCACCAACGGCACGATCATGCTTCAGCCAGGCAACATCGCGCTGATCGCCACGCCGCAGGACGACGGCGACTTCTACCAGTTGCGGCCCGTGAGCGGTCAGATCGCCGCGGGCAACTACTCGCTGCACATGGAGTGGAGCGGCATCATCAACTTCAAGAGCTACGACGACCCGGTGACGAAAACCGGCGGAAGTTGCGGCGACGATCCGTATCCTGGCTGCTCGGCGGCGGAAGGTGTTTTCCGCGTCGACCTGAAAGGGACCGACGGTTCGACGAGTGGCGCGATTCTTACCCAGGGCGAGTCGAATCTCGCGCGGCAGTGGTTCCCCGGCTGGGACGAACCGGCGTTCCGGCCGACCTATGAGGTGAGCGCTGAAGTGCCGCAAAACTGGAACGTCGTGTCGAACGCAGCTGAAAAGCCGGCCGTGAACGTTGGCGGTGGCTACAAGCTGGTGTCGTTCGAAAAGACCCCGCCCATGCCTTCTTATCTGCTGTTCTTCGGCGGCGGTCAGTTCGACATTCTCGAAGACGACTTCACGAGTCCGCTGCCCGACGGCAAAGGCTTGCATCTGCGCATTTTCACGCCGCCCGGCATGCGTGACTGGGCCAAGCCCGCCATGCAGCAGACCAAGCAGGCACTCGATTACTACTATCGCTACACGGGCATCCCGTTGCCGCTCACCAAGTTCGACACGATTGCCGCGAACGACGCGTTCAAGGAACAGAAGGACCTGAACTTCGGCGGGATGGAGAACTGGGGCGCGATTCTGGAATTCGCCGACGATATCCTGCCGGCGCCAGGCACGAGCATGTCCGACTATGGCGTGACGGTGCTCACGCACGAGGCGGCGCATCAATGGTTCGGCGATCTCGTCACGCTCGACTGGTGGGACGATGTCTGGCTAAACGAATCGTTTGCCACGTTCTTCGAGAACAAGACGAAAGTGCGCTTCTTCCCGGACCGCTTCAGCTGGGTCGACGACGTGAAGAACAAGTACGCGGTCATCAACGCGGACCTCAAGTCCACGGCGTTCCCGGTGCAGCCGAACTTCAATGGCTGGGCATCCAACGACTTCGTGTTGAGCGCGAGCGCCTTCACGTATGACAAGGGCGGTCACGTTCTGAAGATGCTGGAGAACTATCTCGGCGAAGAAACGATGCGCAAGGGTTTGCAGCAGTATCTGGCGGACTACGCGCTCGGCAATGTCACGCCCAAGCGTCTATGGGACGAGCTCACGAAGGCGAGCGGTCAGCCGATGGGCGCGATTGGCGACAGCTTCGTGCGGCAAACCGGCGTGCCGCTGATCTCGCTCGACACCCAGTGCGATCTGACCACGAACCAGACCATCGTGACGCTCAAACAGGCGCCGTTCCCGAACCAGAACCAGTATCCCGGCACGCAATGGACCATTCCGCTCACGCTGGCTTATGGCGATGGACTCGCTTCGCGCAAGACAGTCGCCATGAAGGACCTGCAAACCCAGGTGCGGCTGAACGGCTGTTCCGCCGTGCTTGCCGATCCGAGCGGCCTTGACTACTACGTGACGAACTACAGTAACAATGCGTGGAGCCAGTTGCTCGCACAAAGCAATGCACTGACAGACCCAGTTCTGCTCACGAGCCTGCAACTCGAGGCAAAACTGCTGGTGGCTCACGGTCTCGCCGATCCGTCGCGTGAAACGAGCATCGGCTCGCTCACTTCGGCCAACACCATGGTGGCCCGTCAACTGCTGAAAGCCCCGGTACCGACGACGCAGTCGCTGCGTCCGACCATCCGCTATCAGGGCAAGCTGCGGCAGAAGGCGCAAACGCAGTAAGACCATTCAGGTCCGGCCGGCGTTGTTTGAGGGTGCCGGCCACCCTGGACTTGCGCTGCAAGCAGCAAGCTGCGGCCGCCGGGCATAAATGCCCCGCGGCCGCAGTCATGCCTGACGCGCCGGACTGAAGAGCGCTGAGTGACTGGGTGCGCTGTCGGCGTCCGCTCAGCGCGGCGGCAACATGCCCCTGCCGCCAGGCAGGCGGTTTTCCGATCATACGTTTTGTGCCGAAACCTCGGCGAAATGGGCCATTCATGGCTGCGCCCCACAGCCATCGGAGCGGGCGCGAGCAAATTCCTTCCGTCAGCAGATTCCTCCTTCGCGTTGCGCGCGCGGCCGCGCAAGATATGCTCAATCTGGTGGATCACACAACCAATTCCTGCGGCCACCCATGTGTTTCGAACGTCCGCCCGCGCCAGCCGTCCAAATCCGCCAAACAGGCGCGCTTATTGCGTGGACTTGGGCCCCCTCGTAGGTGCGAAGGCTTCGTCGCCAGGCGGGGCGGGCCTTTGCAGCGGGCCTCGCCGACTCGACGCGCCGCGATTTTGTCGCACCTGCATGAACGCCTTGAAGGTTTTACCTGCTTTTGTGGCTCGAATGCGATCTGCCGAACAGACGTTGAAGCAGAGCCGGTCGTGTTGTGACTATGGGATGAGAGAGTTACATTCTTCGGGCAGCGTTTGCATCGACCGTGCAAACTGTGTGTACCGGGCCTGATGGAGCGTCAGACGGAAGAATTGCGGAGCGTATTACGATGTACAACGATCCTGACTTGCCTCATGTTCGCGCGGATCACGACGATGCGGGCCTCGACCTGGAAACTGCACAAGCAACGGACATGACGCCCCGCTTCGGGCGACTGGCGCTGTGCGTGGCGGCGGCGAGCGCGCTGGCATTCGGCGTGGTCGGCACCGTCGCTTACGGCGTCTGGTTCAACAGCGATCAGCAGACTTACGCGGAAGCCATTGCCCGCGCGCGCCAGGCGTTGCGCATGCCCGCGCCGAACCATGCGCCTGCCATGCTGGCGACAGCGCCGGAGGGAACCAGCAGTCCGCCTGCGACGGCCGCGCAGACAGTGCCCGCCACTGCCGCGGCAACGGCAGGGCCGCTTCCGATGCCGGTGCCCGGCGCTCTCGCACGCAGTCCTGGCCTCGCCACGAGTTCACCCGCCGACGCAATCGCGCTGCTCGACTTGCCGGCCATTCCGGCGCAATCGTCGGCGGCGGCGGTGGACGAGCGCCGCAAGCCGTCCACGTGGGCCGGTGAGATCTCGCGTCCTCAGGAGGAAACGGTGCTCGCGGACGACGCCGCGGATGCGCCCTCCACCGTGGCCGCCGCACCCGCCATCGCGCCTCGCGCGGCGCAAGCCGCCGCGGGCGCTCCCCCAGCCGCGGCACCGCAGCTCGCATCAGCGCGCCCTGCGCGGGAAGCGAAACCCGCACAGCAGGAGCGGCATGCGTCGGCCAGCAGCGCGCGGCGCAAAGGCAATCTTTTCGCGCGCATGGGTTCTTTCTTTCGACGAGTCAGCTATCGACAACATGGCAGCGGAAGCCAGCAAGACCTCTACTCGCATCCCTGAGCCGCTCTTCGTGTGGCCTCCGGGGCCGCTGCGCGCCAGCGGCTGGCGGCTCACGCCCGGGCCCGCCACACTTGCCGTGGCTTCGCTGCTCTGTCTGCTAATCGGCCTGCTGTATCTCGCCTTGCAGATCAGAACCGTGTTCTCCGATCAGGTCAAACAGGAATACGCGAGCCTCGTGCTCGAGGCCGTCGAGCAAGCCGGGACGGCACGCGCGCGGGTGAGCGTGTGGGACCAGGTGCCGGGCGCGCACGACGCCGCCGCCAACGGCTATCGGGACGCGCGTGCCGAGCTCACGCGCCGCCTTGCGTCCCTCGCGGCGCTGGTGAATGCGAGCCCCGCGGGCGCACCGCGCATGCCTTCGTCGGTGTTATTGCCCGATGCCACGCTTGCGGACATGGACGCACTGCTCGGCAATGCGTCGTCCTACTGGCACGCGCAGCGCGATGCCCATAGTGCCGACATCCGCAAACGCATCACGCTTGTCTCGCGCATGCTGATCGCGATCGCCGCGCTGCTGTTCTGCATGCTCATCGCGGCGCTCGGCATGTACGCCAAGCGCAACCGTCAGCTGGCCGGCCAGTCGCACGAATTCGAGCACGCGGCGCTGCACGATCCGATGACCGGCCTCGCGAACCGGCGCAAGCTCGTTGCCGAATTGCAGGAGGCGGCAATGCAGGCGTCTGCGAACGCGAGCGTGCGGAAAATGGCGATGTTGTACGTCGATCTGGACGGCTTCAAGCAGGTCAACGATTCACTCGGTCATCGGGTAGGGGACGAGTTCCTGATCGAAGTCTCGAAGCGTTTTCGCGAATCGGTGCGCAAAGAGGACGTGGTCGCCCGAATTGGAGGCGATGAGTTTGCGGTGCTCGTTCGCCAGTTTTCCGCACAGGATGAACTGCGCAACATCGCGCAGCGCCTGATCGACTGCGTGGCGCGCACCGATAAACAGATGGGGATGGGCATGGTTCGCGCGAGCATCGGCATTGCGAGCTATCCGGATCTGGTGGCCGACTATCGCCGGCTCGTCGCCGCCGCCGACGAAGCAATGTACGAGGTCAAGCGCGGCGGCAAGGACGGCTACGCTTTCGCATCGCGCGCACGGTGAATGCGGATTCGTTAAGTGCGTGAGCGGCGCCATGGCTCGCGCACGCCACAGCCCAAGCCAGTGCCCCGCAGCGCTGCGCCCAGTCAGTGCGCGATTATTACGCGCTCCGAACCATTTCTCCGGCTCCCGAGCCGAACGCTTCATCGCGGTGAATCTGCCGTGCTGCCGCGGCGGCCGCTGTTCTCGCACGGCCAGGCGTTTTGCGAACGCGCGTGTCGCGCACAGCGGGACGTGCATCGACGAGATCCGCGTACAGCGCGAGATAACTCGAAGTGGACGCTTCCCAGCTCGAATCGCGGCTCATTGCATTGCGCTGCAACGCATGCCACGACGACGGCCGCATGAATGCGGCCAATGCGCGGCTCAGTGCCTGCACCACGTCATAAGTATCTTCGCCGTCGAAAAGAAAACCGGTCGCGCAGTCTTCGCCGCGTGCGCAATCCGGCGCATAGTCGACGATGGTGTCCGCGAGGCCGCCGACGCGCGAGGCCACCGGAATCGTGCCGTAGCGCATTGCATACAGCTGTGTGAGTCCGCAAGGCTCGAAGCGGCTGCCGTGCAGCAGAATATCCGCGCCCGCGTGCAGCATGTGCGCGCGCCGTTCGTCGTAACCAATCTGTACGCCGACGCGGCCGGGCCATGCGGCAGCCAGTTCCTGCATCGCATGTTCGAGCGCCCGCTCGCCCTGGCCGAGAATCGCGAACTGCAAACGCGGATGTTGCTCGAGCAATACCGGAAGCGCGCGTATCACCACGTCTGCGAGCTTCTGTTCTGTTAGACGGCTGCCAATGGCGACAAGCGGCGCAAACGGGTCGCGCGTCAAGCCGCACGCCTGTTGCAGTTCGCGCTTGCAGGCCTGCTTGCCCGCGGTGTCGTCGACGGAATAGGGGCGGGCGAGATAGGCGTCGGTAGCCGGATCCCAAACGGACGTGTCGATTCCATTGACGATGCCCGACAGCTTCGCGGCCTGCGCTTGCAGCACGCCTTCCATGCCGTGGCCGAAGCGCGGCGTCAGAATTTCGCGTGCATAGCGCTGGCTGACCGTCGTCACGCGGTCCGCGTGCACGATGCCGGCCTTCATCATGCTGAGCGATCCGTAGAACTCGATGCTGCGTTCGTCGGTCAGCGCGGGCACCAGCAATTCGGGCGGCACGCCGATCCAGCCGCCCATTGCGAGCGGATGGTTGCCCTGGAAGGCGAGGTTGTGAATCGTAAATACGCTTTTTGCGGCCACGCCGGCAAGCCGCATATAAAGCGGCGTGAGTCCTGCATGCCAATCGTGCGCGTGCACGATGTCGGGGCGCCTCAGGTTGCGAACGCCGCGCGCCACGCGCGTGGCCGCCGCGGCGAGCGAAGCAAAGCGCGTGAGGTTGTCCAGGTAGTCGCGTCCCTGTGGGTCGCGATATAAACCTTCGCGCGCGAACAAGTGGTCCATCTGCAGCAGCAGCACCGTCACGCCGCTGTCGGGCATGCGCGCCCGCAGCAACCGCGCGTCGCCGCCGGGCAAGCCGGTCATGCGAGCAACGGGCGCGACGTCGACGGCGTTCTCCAGCGCAGCCGGATACGCAGGCATGAGGATGGAAACGTCGACGCTTGCATCGCGCAAGGCGCAGGCATAGGCGCTGACCATGTCGCCGAGTCCGCCGGATTTGGCAAGGGGAAGGGCTTCGGAAGCGACAAGTAGAACGTTAAGCGGCAAGGTGGCCCCCAGAGGACGCGTTTTGCACTTGTGCAGTGCGGCGGAAACACAGGGCCTTAAAACAGCAAGCGCTATGCCTGAGGCAAGCCTCCCGACTCATCTGGCGCAAGCGGATGTGTTTCAGCGGTAACCATCGGTTACTGTCCTCCGCTTGGGGGCCGTGCCGGGCGGGCGTTTTTGCACTTGTATGTAGTTTTGACGCGCTGTGCGTGCGCGGCGCCAAAAGAAAAAAGCCGTCGCATGGCGACGGCTTGCTGAGCGGCGCGCCCGGCGGTCAGTGCGCGGACGCTTGTGCCTGCTGGACGCGTCCGCCTTGCGTCATCGCACTGACGATCACGAAGACGATCACGTTCACGGCCAGCGCGACAAAGCCGATGTTCACGTCTTTGAGCGCATCGGGCAGGAAGGGCATCAATTGCCCGATCGTCAGATGCATCGTGGTGGTGATCGCCACCACCGCGACGCCTGCGAGAATCCCGCAAAACGCTCCCTGTCTGGTCGCACGATTGTGCGGAAAGAGGCTGCACACCACCGCTGGAAAGAGCTGCGTGACAAAGCTGTAGCCCATCAACAGCAAGGCGACGATGGTTTCGCCGCCGTGCAGCGTGAATGCCACTGCCACCAGAGCGACGACGGGCACGAGAACGCGCGCGAGCTTCGCGACCGACGCGTCCGATGCGTTGCGATTCACCATGCCGCGATAGACGTCATTGGCGAGCAGCGTGGAAGCCGAGGTGAGGATCATCGAGCCCGGCACCAGCGCGGTCAGAATGCCGGCCGCGCCGATCACGCCGACGAACCACGGGTCGAAGGTCTGCAAGGACAGGCGGAACAGCGACAGGTCGATATCGCCGCCCTTGAGCCCCGGCACCTTCAGCGTGGCCGCAAAGCCCACGAAGAACACGAACAGCAGGATCAACTGGTAGAGCGGCAGCACGATCGCATTGCGGCGGAAGATGCGCTCGTCCTTCGCGGTGAAGATCGAGCCGAACGTATGCGGCCACATGAAAAAGCCGAGCGCCGTGAGCAGCACCGTGGACTGGAACCAGGTCACGCTGGAGCCTTTGGCCGGGAACGTGAGGAAGCCGGGCCGCGCGGTGTCGATTGCATGGAACATCTCGCCGAGGCTGCCGTAGTAATGCAGTGGCAGATAGATGCCGAGGAACAGCACGATGGCGAGAATCAGCAGGTCCTTGACGACCGAGTTCCACGCCGAGCCACGCACGCCTGAGACGATCACATACGCCGTGACCACAGCGGCGCCGATCCAGATTGCCGCGGTGGACGAGATCGCGCCATAGGAAGCCGTGGCCACGATAATGCCGAGCCCCTTCAATTGCAGAACGAGGTACGGAATCAGCGCGGCCACGCCGACCAGCGCGACGAGCGTACCGAGCGCGGGGCTGTCGTATTTGCGGGTGAAGAAGTGCGGCTGCGACACGAGACGCTGCTGCTTGGCAAAACGCCAGATGGGCGGCAGCATCCAGTACGACAGAATGTAGGCGAGCGTGCCGTACGCGAGAATGTAATAGACGGGTGCGCCTTTGCCGTAGGCAAAACCGCTGCCGCCGAGGAACGTGAACGTAGTGTAGATTTCGCCGGCCATCAGCAGGAACACGAAGGCCGTGCCGAAGCTGCGGCCGCCCACGGTCCATTGTTCGAGGCTCATGTCGTGACCACGCCTCGCCTGTACGCCCAGGAAAAGCGCAAACAGCGTAATCGCTGCAATGATGACGAGCGCACTCATGGGCGGACCTCCTCGCTGTCGGCGGCAATCTGCCGGTTCGACGGATCAAGGCGGTAGACAATCGCCATGATGACCGAGCTCAGCACCACCCACGCGACAATCCAGCCCAGCACGAACGGCATGCCGAGCACCAGCGGCTCGACGCGGTTCACGAACGGAACGCCAAGCAGAATGCCGATGAACGGCAGCGCGGCGAGTACACGAAGCAACATGGGGCAACTCCTCGAACTGTAAGTACGTCTCGTTGAAAGTGCAGCTTCGCTGGCGACTGTATGCCTGATGCTTGCGTCGCGTAAAGCAGATCAAAAAACTGTAGGCTGGTTGAAAGTTGCGTGCGCATCGATCGCCGCTTCTCTGCCTGCGCTTGTTGCACTGCAATCCACAAGCTGGGCGCGCGGCGTGCGGAGCCCGTGCGCCGCGACCCAGTGCTTTTGCACGGATTTCCCAGTGCTCTTGCACGGATTTATATCGCGCCGCGATATGATTCCGGCCAGGCAGGGCCCGCAGGCTGCGAAGACGCGGCGCCTCCCGTTCAACTACATGGCGCGGCGCGCTCACTGCATGGCAGTCGACTTGCCAAAGCGCCGCCCGACACGGATCACATATGGTCGAAAGTCTGATCTCGGACATTCTGTTCGGCTTCACGGGGCTAATCAGCATCATCAACCCGATTGGCGTCGCTTTTGTTTTTCTCGACCGTACCGCTTCGTTGACGACCGAAGAGCGCACGGCCCTCGCGCGAAAGATCGCGATCAATGTCGTCTGCGTGCTGCTGGTGGCGTTTTTCATCGGTACGCCGATTCTGCATTTCTTCGGCATTTCCATGCAGGCGTTGCGCATCGGCGGCGGTCTGGCCGTTGCGGTGGGCGGCTGGCAAATGCTGAATGCGCCCGACACGCAGCCCGCCGAACAGCCGGGGGTCAAGCGCGTGGACGCGGAAAATGCCAAATCAAGGGCGTTCTTCCCGCTGACCATTCCGTTGACCACCGGGCCCGGTTCGATTGCCACCGCCATTGCGCTGACCGCGAACCGTACGCATAAGCTCTCGGAGTTCGTGCTGTCGGGTATTGCGTCGGTGGTGATCTCGCTCGCGGTGGCGCTAACTGTCTACCTGGTCTATAGCCGCTCTGTCGTGTTTGCTCGCTACCTCGGCGCGGAGGGGACCAAAGTGGCGATGCGCGTTTCGTCGTTTCTGCTGCTGTGCATCGGCGTGCAGATCATGTTGACCGGCTTCTCCGAATTCCTGATTCCCATTGCGACGATGCAGCCGGCGCCAGGCCGCTGAAGTGCAGCGCAGGCGTCAAGCAGAAGCGCGTGCACCCTTCGCAAAAATCTATTGCGCGAAACGGATAGTGGGGCGCGCGCCGCATCGCCTATAGTTCGGCGGCAATGCGTGGAGTTCACCTTGCGCCTGCTGTGCCCATACCGCGCCGGAAGAAAGCGCATAACAAACGTCACAAGAACGGATGGCGAGACAATGAGACTGAGACTACATACCAAACTGGTGGCCGCACTGGCGTTGGCCAGTCCCCTGGCCTATGGCCAAACCAGCGTGACGCTCTATGGCCGCCTCGATGCCGGCATCGAATACATGAATCACATCGACAACGGCACGGGCGCAAGCTCGAGCCGCTGGCGCGCCGAAGGCGGCGACTGGGGCACCAGCATGCTTGGCCTGAAGGGCGCCGAGGACCTGGGCGGCGGCCTCAAGGCAATCTTCAACCTCGAAACCGGCCTGCAGGTGATGGACGGCACCACAAGCGGCGGACGGCTCTGGTCACGCCGCGCCTTCGTCGGGCTCAGCAGCCAGCAATGGGGCACGCTGCAGGCGGGCCGCAATCTGTTTATCGACAGCGACGGCGTATGGGAATTCGATCCGTTCGTGCAGCAGGCGTTTTCGTCGGCCTCGCTGGTGCGCGGACGGAACTGGCAGCAGACCAGCAACAACGTTGAATATCACAGCCCGGTGTTCTGGGGCTTCGACGTGCAGGCACAATATGCATTCGGCAACCAGCCCGGCGCGTTCAACAGCGGCGCGAGCGGCGAGTTTGGCCGCTCGGACGGGATCATGCTGACGTACCATTCGCAACTCTTCGACGTACGCGGCATTTACGACGAACTGCGCGACAGCAATGGGCGTTTCTCGAACATCTTCCAGAGCTCGCGTGAATACTTCGTGGGCGCCAACGTGCATTTCGACGCGGTGAAAATCCAGGGTGCCTATACCCATTACTCCGCGCCGGATTCCCCGGCCGGCGTTGCCGATACCGCGGACCACTACTGGCTCGGCGCTACCTACAATTTCCAGCCGCGCTGGGCCGTCACGGCGGGCGGCTACTACGTGAAGGTCGGCGACGGCGCGGGCGACACCGCACATGACCCTTCCGGTCACGCGATGATGTACGTGTTCGGCACCACTTATAACCTCTCGAAGCGCACCTTCCTTTACGGCACCGTGGGCTACGTGCGCAACAGCGGCAACGCGAATTTCTCGCTGCAGGCGTCGCCGCGCGATGCGACGAACAACACGAACCCGCTGGTAGGCGAGTCGCAGACCGGCGCTTACGTCGGCATGCTGCATCAGTTCTGATTCGCGAGGCGCGGATTTCACGCTGCGAGTGCTATTGCTATTGCAATTGCAGCAGCACTCGCCATTGCGAACGCCGCGCCCACGCCGGACGCTCATTCTTCCACTCGAATGTCGTACCGATTTCGCGTCAGTGTCGCGTACGCCGCAGCGCGCGCATTGGCGGCGGGCTCGCGGGCGGATCGCCTTCGGGCGCACCGGGTGGGGCACTGCCTGGGTCGTCGTCAGGTGCGGGCGGCGGATCCGGATCGATGTTCGGGGCCGGCGGTGCTTCGGGGTCGATCTCGGGCGGCGTGGGTGTGTGCATGACGCGCGCTTCTGCGTCGTGAGTGTTTGACCGGGTCATCGTTCTCTCCACTTTCTGGTCCTGATACGTTTTTCGTGCGCGCAATGCGCATGCCCTTTGATCCCTTCATCGCCTTTCGCGTAGCGGCTTTCGTCCGTGGAACGGGCGTTGCTCCGTTCGATCACGCGCAATGCACACGGCATGGCGGGATGAGCGTGGGTGCTTCGCGGAGCACCGCAGACGCAGGCACAGGGAAACAGGAAATGGCGCGACACAAGGCCGACGTTGCTGACGACGAGTTCGAGATTTTCGCCAGCTATCACGGAACAGGGGACGGCCGTTATGTAGGTGGACTGAAGGTCCTCCGCAAAGCGGACAGGAGGATTCTTTTTCCATTCGACGGTGCGCCGGAGATCGGCCCCTATGAAACCGCCGATGAAGCGCGCCGCGCCGCCATCGAGTACGGCAAGCAGATCGTGGCGGCCGACCGCGCTTCGCCGGAAAAGTGACGTCGGCGCGCGCTCAGCATTGCGAGGCGGCACCCTCGTGCCGCAATGAAGGGCCCCGCTTTGGGCTCAAGGCATTCCGCCGAGCGACGGGGAAATCGTGCTGCCGCGATTGGGGTCGTCGGGGTGTTCGTCGGGCACCGTGGGCCGGGCCGACAGCGGCGGATGGCTGCGATAGCAGACGTCGATGGAATCGTTCACTACGCACTGTGCGAATGCGTCGGCATCGCTCTTTTGCGCGAACGTGTAAAGGGTTCGTTCAACCTGGACTTCCGTATCGGACACGCGAATGGTCGTGACTGGCATGAGGCGCTCCTTTTTACAAAGACGAATCCGAAGCTTCAGCGTTGAGCACGCAACGGGCGTGCCCAATGCATACGCGATGCGTGCGCACGGCGCACTCGGCGAGGGCGTGAATGCGTGCTGGTGCATCCGTAAAGCAGCACGCGTGACGGACGCAGCATGCGCAAATGGAAGGGTGAACGCAGCCGCTGCGAGACTGCAAAGCGAGGCTTGCCCGGGGGCGGCGCACCGTTGGGGTCCGTATGTTGCTGCGACACAGGCGTAGCCGATAAAAGGAGAGAACCATGCAGCCCGGAACGCAGCCCGAATTGCACGCCGACACAAAACCCGACGTACGCCCCGACGCGCGCCCCGATGCAGAGCGCGAGACCCAACCGGACCCGCAGCCCGACATGCCTCGCGCGAATGCCGGCGCTCCCGAACCGACACCGGAAGTGAAAGCGCGCAACCAGCCGAGCGGCACCCACTACGTCGAACCGAGCCCACTCGGCATCGAGCCAGTCGTGCAGACGGGAGTCGATCGGCAGACGAACCCGCCGCGCTCGAACCAGCATCCCGAGCAGACCGCCGAGGTTCCGCTAGGGACGGGCGCGCACGGCGAGCCCGCGGGCGGCGGCGGCCGTGCGTCGCACAAGAACTGACCGCGTCGAAACGAACGGAGAGACACATGCAACAGGACAACGAACCCCTGAATCCCGGCGATGAAGCGCCTCCCGACGCCCCCGGCGTTGGCGAAGACATTTGCCGCGCCTGCCACGGCACCGGCAAGGTGGAGGGAGAGCAATGCACCGTATGCGGCGGCACGGGAAAAGTGCTGCAGGGTATCGGCGGCGGCTGAGCATGGCGCCCATGCGCGGGAGGCGTCGACTTGCCTGCGCGGCGTGGCGTCGCGCAGCGAGCCTGGTGTTTTCTAAGGGGGCACTAGCAGGATTCCCACCGGTCAGGCGCACTTTATGCGGCACTGCAAGATCGCCGGTTGCCCTGTCGCGCATGCGGCACGGGCGCCCCACGCACAGGAGCCAGAGATGCAGGAAGATTCGAAACACGCATTCGACGCGATGCAGACCGAGTACGAAGCCTTCATGCTCGAACCGCACGATTGGGTGCCGAACAACCGCAAGCTGCCGGTCGTGATTTACCGGCAGGCCGTCGACCCCGCCATTGGCGACGTGGCGGCCGCATTCGAAGTGCTGTTCGCGCACAACCAATGGCCGCCGCAATGGCGCGACGGCATTTTCGACTATCACCATTTCCACTCGACCGCGCACGAGGTCCTCGGTGTCAGCGAGGGTTCCGCAGAAGTGATCATCGGCGGGCCAGGCGGCAAGGTAGTGAGCGTGTCTGCGGGAGACGTGCTGCTCTTGCCCGCCGGCACCGGCCATTGCCTGCAATCGTTCGAGGGGCGCTTTCGCGTGGTGGCCGGCTACCCGGCGGGCCAGCAGTGGGACATTCGTCGTGAAGCGCTCACGCCGCAGGAACTCGCGGCCATGCAAGCCTTGCCGTTCCCGCGCAGGGACCCCGTCGACGGCGAGCACGGCCCGCTGTGCGAGCATTGGCTGAACGCGGCCTAGTACCGCGCGCCTTGCGCGTGCCTTCGCCTTCCGGTTATTGCGTGTTCGCAGGCCCACGCGTTCACGAACAGAGGAGCGGTTCTCTCGCCCCCTACACGATGTCACGTTGCGTGCAGAGTTGCGCGCATCGGCGCATTATCGTGAAGGCGTGTCGGGTTGTTCATCTGTTGTGTCCCGCGAACACCGTTTGAATACCGTTGAATACCGTTTTGAACAGAGCCTGCACGGCAGCGCGCGCGGGCAATGTGGCTGACGGCCGAACAAGGAGTGTCCCATGCAAAACGATCCCGCCCTCGATCAGTTGTGCATCAATACGATCCGCACCCTGTCGATGGACGCTGTTCAGAAGGCCAATTCAGGCCACCCTGGCACGCCGATGGCGCTCGCGCCGGTTGCCTACCATTTGTGGCAGAACCATCTGCGCTACGACCCCGAGGAGCCGCTGTGGCCCAATCGTGACCGCTTCGTGTTGTCGGTCGGGCACGCGTCGATGCTGTTGTATTCGCTACTGCACCTCGCGAACGTAAAGGCTGTCGACGAAGACGGCAAACCCACCGGCCAGCCCGCGGTGTCGCTGGAGGATATCGAGCGCTTCAGGCAGATCGACAGCAAGACGCCCGGCCACCCCGAGTATCGGATGACGACGGGCGTGGAAACAACAACGGGTCCGCTCGGTCAGGGCCTTGGCAACAGTGTCGGCATGGCGATGGCGGCACGCTGGTACGAGAGCCGCTTCAACAAGCCGGATGCGCCGCTCTTCGACTATCGCGTCTATGCGCTTTGCGGCGACGGTGACATGATGGAGGGCATCTCGCACGAGGCCGCCTCGCTTGCGGGGCATCTGAAGCTCTCGAACCTGATCTGGATCTACGACAGCAATCGCGTGACAATCGAAGGGCACACCGATCTCGCCTACAGCGACGACGTGGAGAGCCGTTTTCGCGGCTACCGCTGGCACACGCTGCATGTGGACGACGCCAACGACGCGGCCGCGCTCGAAGCAGCGCTGGTCGAGGCAAAGAGCGTGACGGACAGGCCGACGCTGATCGTGGTCAACAGCATCATCGGCTGGGGTGCGCCGAACAAGCAGGACACCGCTGCCGCGCACGGCGAAGCGCTCGGTGTCGAGGAAGTGGCGCTCACCAAGAAGTTTTATGGCTGGCCGGAAGACAAATTTTTCTACGTGCCTGACGGTGTGCACGAGCGCTTTGCCGCCGGCATCGGCGCGCGCGGCAAGGCGGCGCGCGAGGAGTGGCAGGCCAGATACGACGCCTACGGCAAGCAGTATCCGGAACTGTCGCGCGAATTCGCGTTGATCGAAGCGCATGATTTGCCGGTGGGCTGGGACAACGACATTCCCACTTTCGACGCGGACCCGAAAGGCATGGCCTCGCGCGAGTCGTCGGGCAAGGTGTTGAACGCCATTGCCGCGCGCGTGCCCTGGATAATCGGCGGCGCGGCCGATCTCGCGCCGTCCACGAAAACGAACCTGAAATTCGAGGGCGCGGGCAGCTTCGAATACGACAACTACGGTGGCCGCAATCTGCATTTCGGCATTCGCGAACATGGCATGGGCGCGGTGGTCAACGGTCTCGCGTTGTCGAACCTGCGGCCCTTCGGCTCGACGTTCCTGATTTTCAGCGACTACATGAAGCCGCCAATTCGCCTGTCGGCAATCATGGAGGTCGAGGCGATCTATGTGTTCACGCACGATTCAATCGGTGTGGGCGAAGACGGGCCGACGCATCAGCCGATCGAGCAGCTTGCGTCGCTGCGCGGTGTGCCGGGGCTCACCGTGCTGCGTCCGGGCGATGCCAACGAGGTCGCACAAGCATGGCGTGTCGCGCTCGCACAAAAGCGCCGTCCTGCGTGTATTGTCGTGTCTCGCCAGCCGCTGCCTACATTGGACCGCAGCCGCTATGCATCCGCCGAGGGCGTGAAGAAGGGCGCCTATGTGCTCGCCGATGCACCCGACGGACAGAAGCCGCAAGTCATTCTGCTCGCCACCGGCAGTGAACTTTCGATCTGCGTCGACGTGTACGAGAAACTAAAGGTCGAAGGCATCGCGGCGCGCGTGGTCTCCATGCCTTCATGGGATCTGTTCGAACGGCAGGACGAAGCGTATCGCGACACCGTGTTGCCGCCGGACATCGACGCGCGCGTGGCCGTCGAACAGGCCGCGTCGCTCGGCTGGGACCGCTACGTCGGCAGGCAAGGCGCGCAGGTGGTGATGCACACGTTCGGCGCCTCCGCGCCGCTTGCGGATCTAAAGAAGAAGTTCGGCTTCACGCCGGAGCACGTGTACGAAGCGGCCAAGCAGCAGATTGCGCGTGTGCAGGCAAAGGGCGAGCGGCAGTAACGCGCCCACTACCACATTTATCGCATCGTTCAGTTCGCCGGGATCGTTACGACAGGTGCCTTGTTGCTCGTGTCGGCCTCGGCGAGCGCCATCAGGTTCTGCACGACCGTGAACGCGTATTTCGAGTCGAAGTCGTTGCGCTCCACCCAGTAGGAAGACGCTCCATACGGGATCGTCACGTACGCATTGTCGGGCGCTGTCTTGCCGGAGTGAACGATGATGGTCGGCCTCGTTTCGCCGCCTATCAGGCCTACGGTCGGCTTCGTCGAACCGTCGCTGATGCGTTCGGTGGGCACCTGCGCCTGCGCGCCGAGATCGGTCAGGATGCCGAGCACGGAGCGCGTCACCATCGGAATCTTGTCGGCCTTATGCCACGCAGACGAAGGCCCGTACACGATTTCGTAGCTGCGCGTATTGGATGAAAGATGCAGCAGCTTGCGCACGCGCGCGACATCGGCGCTAATCTGCGGCGAGTCGCCGCTGGTGGTGGCGCCCATGACGAGGAACACGCTCATCTGGTCGTTCTTCTCGCCCACCTTGCGCGACTCTACGTTCAGCTCGCCCGCGAGTTGCAAGCGCCGTAGTGCGCGCAACAATTCGAAAAAGCCCGGCGCACCGGCACTGTTTTCTCCGCCGAGCGCGTTGCCGTTCTGCAAGCCGCCCACGGACTGCGCGGTAATGCGCAACAGCAGGTCGATCGGAATGCCGCCCTCGGCGAGCGGCAGGACGAGGGCGGGCGCGAGCGGCCGGATATAGGCAGAGGCGAACGCTTCGCCGGTAGTCGGCGTGAACGTGAAGGTAGGGTGGTTCGAATACGACACGCTGCCGGTGGCAAGCGCATAGTTGGGCTGGCTGCCGGAGCCTGCGTTGGCGGTCGCGCCGCCGCTCGCATCGAACGTATAGGCCGCGATGATGCTGCTGACGGTCAGAAAGGCGGGCGCATCGCCATAGCGCAGGCCGACCACGGCTGCGAGAATCTCGCGCTTTTTTGCGTCGCCAAGTGCCCGGGCGTAATCGACCTGATCGGCTTTGAGGCGCGAAGGTCCGATATGCACGCACGCAGAAGAAAGACAGGCCGCGCACAGCGCGGCGGCGAGCGAAGCGGTTCTGATCATCGTGAAGAGGCGCGGGGTGCTAATCCGCTGAAGATTGAGTCGTCTGCACGGCGGTAGCACGGCGCATTCCCGCTTCAGCGGCAAATGCGTCGCTAGCGCCTGGGCACGCGCCAGGTCTCGCTTTCGCCCGGCGTCGGTTGGAGAAGGGCATCGTCGAGCGTATTGCGGTACGTGCGCGATTCCATTTCCGCGAGGCGGCTCAGTGTCCTCGACAGATCGTGCGCGCCTTGGAGTCCGCGCAACGCAGCATGAACCGGCAGATCCGACGCAATGAAAAGCGCACGCTTGCGATCGTAAAGAATATCGACGAGCCACACGAGCCGCTGCAGCGTGTGCGCTCGGGTCAGCCATCCGGTATGCACGTTATCGACAATGAAGCCGTGCCAGCGTTCGGCAAGGTCCAGGTAGTCCAGATGCGAGCGGCTCTCCACGCACAGCGCTTCGAAGTCGGCCCACAACATGGCGGCACCCACCGCGCGCGCAACCAGCGGACGGCCCGCGGCGCTGACTTTCGTCGCTTGCAGCGCGCCGCTGCTCTCATGACGCAGAAAGACCTCGCGCAGTGCATTGCCGGTCGCTGCGTCGAGTGGCGAGAAAAAGCGCGGCGAAGGATGTGCGTCGCCGCCAAAGCGATAGTCGCGCGCACCGTCGAAATGAATCACGCGAAGGTGCCGCTTGATCTGCTCGATGGTGGGCACGAAACGCTCGTGAAACTCCGGGTCGGACAGCAGGCTGTCCGGCGCATAGTTCGATGTCAGCATGATGCGCGTGCCGAGTTTGATAGCCGTGTCGAGAAAGCGGCCCATCAGAAACGCATCCGCAATATCGTGCACGTGGAATTCGTCGAAGCACAACAGCTCGATACCGTGGAGCCATTGTCTGGACACCGAGCCAAGCCGGTCGTCGCCGCGCGGTTCGTTCACGAGCCGCTGGTTCATCTCGCGCAGAAACTCGTGAAAGTGCAGCCGCCGCTTGCGGCAATCGACCAGATCAAACACGGTATCGACCACCAGGCTCTTGCCGCGTCCCGGCAGTCCGTAGCAGTAAACGCCCTGATAGCGCGGTTCACTGCCGGCTCCAGGCGGCACGAACAATGCGGCGAGCGCCGCGATTGCATCGCGTTGCTTCGCATCGGGAACGACACCTCGCGCGGCGAGGCTGCTTGCGACGAGAGCTTCGTCAAGCATACGCCGCGGCCCGATGCGAACGGTAGTTGGCCTGAGTGAGATGAACGATGTTCATTGTGCGGTCCTGTAGCGTGCCACCGGGACACGATGCGCGCCATGTTACCGCAGCCGTTTGCAACCGCGCGATCAGCTGCGCCAGGTGCCTGCGGGCTGCGCGCGCCGGCCGCATGGGTCAGCCGGTCTTGATGGGTTGCTTGGGCGCGCCTTGCGGCTCGAGCCCGAAGCGTTCGTATTGTGCGATCACCTGCGCGCCGAAGAGCAGCAATGTCGCGAGCCATTCCAGACTGAACAGAATGACGATCGCCATGGTGAGCGAGCCGTAGACCACGCTGACTTGCGAAAGCGTGGCGAAATACCACACGAGCACGTGCCGCGTGATCTCCCACAACACCGCGGCGACGATGCCGCCAAACAGCGCGTGCCTGATGGATGGCCGCCCGACCGGCATCACCATATAGATCGAGGTCAAGACAAAAATCTCGCCTGCAAGGCCGAGCAGGTACAGCAGCACGCGCGAAGGTCCCTGCAGCGACACATAGGTGCCGAAGAAATCGAAGCCTTCCGCGCCTACCGCCTCGAGTCCGCTCGACACGACGGTAACGATGAGCGCGCCGACGCCGAGAAACAGGATGTAGCAATAAGGCAGCAGCGCCGAAAGCAGGAAATGGCGCCGCCTGATGGCCACGCGATGAACGAAGATTAGCGACATCGCATTTTCCAGCACCGTGAAGGCGAGCGAACTGAAGAACAGCATCGTGACGAACAGCACCCAGCCGATCACCGCGCGATGGGCGAGAAAATTGGCCAATTCCTGCACGAGCGCGCGCGACTGGCCAGGCACAAGCCACTGCAACAGGTGCCCCAGAGCGGGCAGCAAAAGGTGCTGCGGCACGACGCGCGACAGTGCGATGACGATCAGTATCATCAGCGGCACGATGGAAAGCAGCGCGTAATAGGCCACCGCGCCGGCGAGCAACAACCCCTGGTTCGCGCGGAAAGCCTTCAACGTTTCCAGCGCGAAGCGGCCGGGATGCTGTGCGATGTAAAGCGTGCGCCGATCGATGATGAAGTGCATGGGTCCTCGCCACGCGCGCGTCTGGGGCCACCGACGGGCGGCGCATACTGACGCGCTTTATGTCCGGGTAAGCAAGAATGCCGCCATGCAAGAGCGCTGTCGTTCAGAAGAGGTCGCGAAGGGGCACGTGTGAACTGTCGAGCATTGCTCGTGGGCAGCGCAAGCACGGCCAGGAATAGCCTTTGCTTCGGGTGTGCAACATGGCATTCGAACCAGCATCGAATATCGCAGCGGACCATGGCGGCCTCGGGGACCCCGGGGACCTCGTCATCGCACGGCCCGAGGGTTTGTATTGTCCGCCGGGCAATTTCTATATCGACCCGTGGCAGCCCGTCGAGCGCGCCGTGATTACACACGCCCATTCGGATCACGCACGCTTCGGGCATCGGCACTATCTGGCATCGCGCGCTGGGGCGAACGTGCTGCTGTCGCGCCTGACGGACATCTCGCTGCAAACGCTTGCATACGGCGAGCGGCTCGACATCAACGGCGTCACCGTATCGCTGCATCCGGCAGGACATGTACTGGGTTCCGCGCAATTGCGCATCGAACACCGTGGCAGTGTGTGGGTCGCTTCCGGCGATTACAAGCTGGACCCCGATCCCACATGCGATGCATTCGAGCCCGTGCGTTGCGACACCTTTATCACCGAATCCACGTTCGGTTTGCCGATCTACCGCTGGGACCCGCCGCAAAGCGTGTTCGACGGCGTGGATTCATGGTGGCGGCACAACGCCGCCCAAGGCCGCGCATCCGTTCTGTTCTGCTATTCGTTCGGCAAGGCGCAGCGGGTTCTCGCGAGCGTCGACGCGGCCAGTGGGCCGATTTTCTGTCATGGTGCAGTGGAGCCGCTCAATCGCGCGTATCGTGAGGCCGGTGTGCGCTTGCCGCCGATACGGCTCGTCAGCGAAATTGCGCCGAAAGAGAAGGCCGTGTTCAGAGAGGCGCTGATCGTCGCGCCTCCATCGGCGCAGGGCAGCGCGTGGCTCAGACGCTTTGGCGACTATAGCGACGCGTTCGCGTCGGGCTGGATGCGCTTGCGCGGCGCGCGCCGCAGACGCGGCGTCGACCGCGGCTTCGTGCTTTCCGATCATGCGGATTGGCCCGCGCTGCAAACGGCGATTCAAGCGAGCGGCGCGGAGCGTGTGATCGTCACGCACGGTTCTGTTGAGCCGATGGTGCGCTGGCTGCGCGAGCAGGGCCTCGAGGCAGGCGCTTTCGCGACGCAATATGGCGACGATACCGTCGAAGCGGACGCGCTCGGCGGCGCTGAAACAGTTGCAGAAGGCGCCGTTGCGCAAGACACCCTCGCGCCGGAGCAGAGCAAGCAAGCCTCCGCTGCCGAGCTGGACGACACCGCGAGCCGTTCATGAAGCGCTTTGCTGCCCTCTATACCGCCCTCGACGCGACCACGTCAACGCATGACAAACTCGAGGCGCTCACGAGCTATTTCTCCGTAGCCGAGCCTGAAGATGCCGCATGGGCGTCGTACTTTCTGGCGGGCGGCAAGCCGCGGCAATCGGTGCCTACGCGCCTTCTCACCGAGTTCGCGCGCGAACGTGCGGGCTTGCCTGCATGGCTTTTCGAGGAGTCCTATCACGCGGTGGGCGATCTGGCGGAGACCATCGCGCATATTCTGCCGCCCGCGCAACGCAGCTCCGAACTCGGACTGACACAGTGGATCGAGCAGCGCGTGCTGCCTTTGCGCGGTCTCGCGCCCGAAGAGTTGCGCACACGTCTTTTCAGCTATTGGGACGAACTCGACTGGAGCGGTCGCTTTCTGCTCACCAAGCTGATTGGCGGCGGCTTTCGCGTGGGCGTCGCGCGGCAACTGGTGGTGCGCGCGCTGGCCGAGGTGGCCGGTATCGACCACAAGCGTATTGCGCAGCGCATGGTCGGATGGACCGATTCACGGCAAAAGCCCGACGCCGCGCGCTATTTACGGCTGATCGCGCCCGAGACGACCGATGTCGCGGGTGACGACGCGCAGCGTGCGATAGAACCTCACGACAGCGATCTCGGCTTGCCGTATCCGTTTTTTCTCGCGCATCCATTGCAGGCCGATCCGGAGACGCTGGGCGATCCGGCACGCTGGCTGATCGAATGGAAGTGGGACGGCATCCGCGCGCAACTCGTCAAGCGCGCGGGACGCGTGTGGTTATGGTCGCGCGGCGAGGACCTGATTACCGATCGCTTTCCAGAAGTGGCCGCGCTCGGCGATGCGCTGCCCGACGGCTTCGTGATTGACGGTGAAATTCTCGCGTGGGAGCCTGGCGCTGCCGCGCCGTTGCCGTTCGCGCGTCTGCAACCGCGTATTGCGCGCAAGACGCTGACGAAAAAAGTCCTCGCTGACTCGCCGGCCGCATTGCTTGCCTACGATCTGCTGGAAGCACATGGTGAGGACCTGCGCTTGACGCCGCTCGCCGAGCGGCGCGCGCGTCTGGACTCGCTTGCGGTATCGCTCGACAACCCGCTCGCACGCGATCTGCTGCGCGTTTCGCCGCTCGTGGGCGGTGCCGACTGGCGGGCACTGGCAGCGCTGCGTGAAGAGAGCCGCGCACGCGGCGTCGAAGGGCTGATGCTCAAGGAGCGCGAGTCGCTGTACGGAGTGGGCCGCACCAAAGCTTCCGGCACTTGGTGGAAATGGAAGATCGACCCTTATGCGGTAGATGCCGTACTGGTTTATGCGCAACGCGGACACGGCCGCCGCGCAAGCCTCTACACCGATTTCACGTTCGCAGTGTGGGACGAAGCCAACGGGGTGCGCACCCTCGTACCGTTCGCCAAAGCGTATTCGGGTCTTACCGATGAGGAAATGCGCCAGGTTGACGCCATCGTTCGCAAGACTACGATCGAGAAGTTCGGACCGGTGCGCAGTGTCACGCCGACTCTCGTATTCGAAATCGGCTTCGAGGGCATTCAGGCGAGTACGCGCCACAAGTCCGGTGTGGCGGTGCGCTTTCCGCGCATGCTGCGCTGGCGCACGGACAAGCATATCGACGACGCCGATACCCTCGCGATGTTGAAGGGTTTCATCGACGATCGGGCGGCTTGACCGTCGCTGTCATTCAGAAAGCATGTAATCAACCACGCGGTGCAGCGCGGGAGCGGATCTTGCGGCCGTGCGCCGGGTGCCGCGACGCGGCAAGCAGCGACCAGGGAGGCAAGGGTGACGCTCGACAACCGACTACTCGACGACAGTGAAGACGTAGTGGTATGGCGGCCCATCCAGTATGCGATGGCTTCGCATCGCCGCGTGCTGGTAGTGGACGACTATCGCGAGGCGGCGGACGCGCTGCAGATGCTGTTGAACGCGGACGGATTCGAATGCCGCGCACTCGAAAATCCGCACGAGGTATGCGACATGGCCTGCGCGTGGCAGCCGTTTGCCGTGGTACTCGACATCAAGATGCCGGGACTCGACGGTTTCGAGCTTGCGCGGCGCTTGCGCGCGCATCCCGCCACCGCGCACATGTTGCTCGTGGCATGCACGGCCTTTGCCTCGCGTGACGACCGCGCACGCGCGCGCGCCGTCGGTTTCGACGCGCATTGTGCAAAGCCGCTCACGCCGGAGCGGCTGCTGCGCGTGCTCGAATCCGCTGCGGCCTTGCACGCGGCAGGGCCGCCGTAAAGCCTGCGCGCGCTTTGAAAAAACTGCGATTAGCCGCTTGCAGTGCAGGGTTGCGTGTTTTGCGTCGTACGTTGCACGTGGCGCATTCCTTGCACACCTTCGCAGTCTCATGAGTCGCTGCTCAGCCGGCCGCACGCTGTCTTATGGCCGTGCTTTGTTCCAGGGCTTTTTGCCGTGACACGCACTGCGTGCGCCATGCATGCACCGCCATATCGCGCGCCACGCTGGCCCGCCAGTTGCTGATTCCGAACCATGCCGTGCGCTTCGCACGCCGCACATGTTCATCAGCATTCTGGAGGATCGTATGAGCGACACAGAACGTCCTACACCGCCGTTCGAAGGTCAACAGCAGAATCAGACGCCGGGCCGCACTGCGCCGATGCAACCGCAGCCCGATCATGGCGAGAAGTCATATAAGGGCTCGGGCCGGCTTGCGGGCAAGGCGGCGATCATCACGGGAGGCGACAGCGGCATTGGCCGCGCGGTGGCCATTGCCTTCGCACGCGAAGGCGCGGACGTGCTGATCGCCTATCTGAACGAGGACGACGATGCACGCGAAACCGCGCGCTGGGTCGAAGAAGCGGGTCGCAAGGCGGTGCTGATGCCCGGTGACATTACGAACCGCGCGCATTGCAACGCGATTGTCGACAAGGCCGTGCAGGAATTCGGCCGGCTCGACGTGGTGGTGAACAACGCCGCGTATCAAATGACCTACCCGTCTCTCGACGCAATCACCGACGAAGAGTGGGACAAGACTTTCGATACCAATATCGGCGCGATGTTCAGGATTACGCGCGCGGCAGTCAAGCACATGAAGCCGGGCGGCGCGATTGTGAACACCACGTCGATCAACGCGGACCACCCGAATCCCGGCTTGCTCGCCTATGCGACCACCAAGGGCGCGATCCAGAATTTCACCGGCGGGCTTGCGCAACTGCTGGCCGAGAAGGGCATTCGCGTGAATTGCGTCGCGCCTGGGCCGATCTGGACACCGCTCATTCCGTCGACCATGCCGCCGGAGAAAGTCGAAAAATTCGGCCAGCAGGTCCCGATGAAACGGCCTGGCCAACCTGCGGAGCTCGCACCGGCGTACGTCATGCTCGCCTCCGACGAGGCCAGTTACATCTCCGGCGCGACCATTGCCGTGACGGGTGGCTCACCGATTATTTAGGCATATTGATTGAAGCTGCGGGCGGTGCTGCCTGCCCACTCGGGCAGACAGCGCGTCACGCTGCCCGTTGGTATTGCATTGCCACCGTCTTCCTGCCGGGCACAGCGATTGCGCGCATGTGTAGTTCTTTTTAGTTCTTTCGTAGCGCTCCCTGTGCGTGACCCATCGTCAGGAGAAACCCCCATGAATACCTCCACTGCGGAAATGCCGCTGGACGTCGTGCCCGACGACGTGCAGCGCGTGCCGGTCAGTTTCGACATCAACGGTAAGCGGCACGAGTTCCGGCTGGAAGCCTGGACGTCGCTGCTCGATCTGCTGCGCGAACACTGTCATCTGACCGGCACCAAGAAAGGCTGCGATCACGGCCAATGCGGCGCGTGCACCGCGATTGTGAACGGTCAGCGAATCAACACCTGCCTTGCGCTCGCGGTCGTGCACGACGGCGCTTCGATTACGACAATCGAAGGACTGGCGAACGGCGAAGCGTTACATCCTGTCCAGCAGGCCTTTATCGATCACGATGCCTTCCAGTGCGGCTACTGCACGCCGGGCCAGATCTGCTCCGCCGTTGCCATGCTGCAGGAAGGCCACGCGAAAACCGCCGACGAGGTGCGCGAACTGATGAGCGGCAACCTGTGCCGCTGCGGCGCGTATACCAACATCGTCGCTGCAATTCTCGATGCGGCCGACAAGGCCGATGAAGGAGCGCGGCCATGAATCGCTTCTCGTACACGCGCGCGAGCGAAGTGCCGCAAGCCATCCAGCAGCACCGCGAGAATGGCGCCGCTGCGTTTATCGCGGGCGGCACGAACCTGGTGGACTTATGGCGCGAGGACGTCGTGCATCCGCAGTTCGTGGTCGACATCAACCGTCTGCCGCTCAAGCAGATTGAACCGACCGCTACGGGCGGACTGAAGATCGGCGCGCTCGTGACCAACAGCGCCGCCGCTTACGATGACACCGTCAACGCGCGTTACCCGCTGCTTGCAAAGGCGATTCTCGCGGGCGCGTCGCCGCAGATCCGAAATGTGGCGAGCGTCGGCGGCAATCTGCTGCAACGCACGCGCTGCCTCTATTTTTACGACGTCGGCACGCGCTGCAACAAGCGCGAGCCCGGCACGGGCTGCCCGGCGATGGAAGGCGTGAACCGCATGCACGCTATTCTTGGCGCAAGCGAGCACTGTATCGCCGTGCATCCGTCCGACATGTGCGTTGCGCTCGCCGCGCTGGACGCGACGGTGCATGTGTCCGGTCCCGAGGGCTCGCGCGTGTTGCCGTTCGCGGACTTTCACCGCTTGCCTGGCGACACGCCTCATATCGACACGAACCTCGGCGACGACGAGCTGATCACCGCAGTGGAGTTGCCAAAGCAGGGCTTTGCGGCGCATCACGCATACGTGAAAGTGCGCGACAGGGCGTCGTATGCGTTCGCGCTGGTCTCGGTGGCGCTTGGGCTCGAACTGGACGGCGACACGATTGTCGACGCGCATTGCGCGCTTGGCGGTGTGGCGCACAAGCCGTGGCGCGATGTGGGCGCGGAAGCGTCGCTGCGCGGCAGGCCACTGAATGCAGACACCGTGCGCAGTTTCGCCACCGACTTGCTGCGCGACGCGCGCGGCCGGCGCGGTAACGCGTTCAAGATCGAACTGACGGCGCGCGCCATCGAGCGCGCTTTTGCGCTGGCAGCGCAACGTTCACTGGAGGAACCGGCGCCATGAACCGCATCGAGACTTTGCCTGCACTGCGCGCGAGCGGCGTGCCGCACAAACGCGTGGACGGCAGGCTGAAAGTGACGGGCGCCGCGCAGTATGCGGCCGATTTCACCGCAAACGGACTCACGTATGGTTTCGTCGTATCGAGCACGATTGCGGCTGGAAGAATCGTATCCATCGATTCGTCGGCCGCACTGGCGTTGCCTGGCGTGCTGCATGTCATGACGTACCAGAACCGCCCTGAGCTGCCTCGCGAGGACAAGCCCTACAAAGACATGGTGGCGCCTGGCGGAAGCCCGCTCAGGCCGCTTTGGGACGACCGCGTGTGGTATAGCGGCCAGCCGGTGGCACTGGTGCTCGGAGAGTCGCTGGAGCTCGCGCGCCACGCAGCTTCTCTGGTGGACGTGCGCTACGAATCCGCGCCGCATCAGACCGATATGGGCGAGGTACTGATGAGTGCCGAACCGCCGTCCACCGAAAAGGGCGGCTTCGATCCGCCGCCCCCGCCGCGCGGCGATGCCGACACCGCATTGGCAAGCGCCGTCGCGCGCGTCGATGCGTTCTACAGCACGCCTGCCGAATATCACAATCCGATGGAAATGCATGGCTGCACCGTGGTGCCGGACGAGCATGGGCATCTGACCGTGTATGAAAAGACTCAGGGCGTGATGAACACCAAGTCGTATCTGACGGCCGTGTTCGGGCTGAAGGAGGACGAGGTGCAAGTGGTGTCGCCGTTCGTCGGCGGTGCATTCGGTTCAGGTCTGCGGCCGCAGTATCACCTCGCGCTCGCGGTCATGGCGGCGCTCGAACTGAAGCGGCCTGTGCGCGTCACCCTCACGCGCCAGCAGATGTTCACGTTCGCGCATCGTCCGCAATCCATCCAGCGCGTCGCGCTTGGCGCCGCTGCGGACGGCCGCTTGCAGGCGGTGATTCACGAAGCGGTGTCCGAGACCTCGCAGTACGAGGACTATTGCGATGTGGTGGTGAACTGGGCGGGCCAGCTTTATCAATGCGATAACGTGACACTCGGCTACAAGGTCGCGAGGCTCGATGTGCCCACGCCTGCCGACATGCGGGCGCCAGGCGCGGCACAAGGCCTGTTTCCGCTCGAAGTTGCGATGGACGAACTGGCCGAAGCGCTGCAGATGGACCCGCTTGAACTGCGCCTCATCAACTACGCGGAGCGCGATGCGAACAAGAACCTGCCGTTCTCGAGCAAGGCGCTGCGCGACTGCTATCGCGAAGGCGCCGCGCGATTCGGCTGGGACAAACGGCCACTCGCACCGCGCGCGCGGCGCGAGGGCACGGAACTGATCGGCTGGGGCATGGCGACGGGTGCGTGGGACGCGATGCAGAACGAAGCATCGGCGCGCGCCGTGCTCACACGCGACGCACGTGTGACGGTTTCCAGTTCGACCGCCGACATCGGCACCGGCACCTACACCGCGATGACGCAGATCGCGGCCGATGCGCTCGGCGTGCCGCTTCACGAAGTCGTGTTCGAACTTGGCGATACGCGCTTGCCAAAGGCGCCGATAGAAGGCGGTTCATGGACGGTGTCCTCGGTGGGCAGCGCGGTCGACGCCGCGTGCAGGCGCCTGCACAACCGGCTTGTCGAACTGGCGCGGCAGTATGGCGGCGCGCGTTTCGCGGCTGCGGCACGCGAGGACATACGGCGCATGGGCAAGCGGCTCGTATGCGGCTCAGGCACCGAAGACGCGATCGACATCGACACGCTGCTCGCGCGCGCCGGTCTCGACACGCTCGAGGAGCAGGCGAGCGTGAAGCCGCATGAAAAGCAGCAGGCTTACTCCATGGGCACGCATTCGGCGATTTTCGTCGAAGCACGCGTGGACGAAGCGCTCGGCACCGTGCGGGTGACGCGCGTGGTGAGCGCGGTCGCGGCCGGGCACATCGTCAATCCGAAGACTGCGGCAAACCAGGTAGCGGGCGGCGTAGTGTGGGGTATCAGCATGGCGCTGCACGAAGAGGGGCAGTTCGACCACGATATTGGCCGCCAGATGAATCACAACCTCGCCGAGTATCACCTACCGGTCAACGCCGACATTCATGAGATCGACGTGCTGTTCGTCGAAGAGCATGACGACATCGTCAATCCGCTTGGCGCGAAAGGTGTGGGCGAAATCGGTGTGGTAGGCGTGGCCGCCGCAGTGTGCAACGCGATCTGGCACGCGACGGGCAAGCGCGTGCGCGAACTGCCGATTACGCTGGACAAGCTGTTTGCGTGAGCCAGGGCCGAAGCGCGGCCGCCTGTCTGTATGACCGCGCTTTGGCGTATTGGACGCCCGCCGGAATCTGGCGTCTACTGTCGCATGAGCGTGGGGCGTTAGATGCTGCGGGCGTGTCGGTCGTGGGCAACTTGCGACCACCTGTGCCGACATGCACCGACATACACCAATCGCCGCCCCGTCGCGCGGTTTATTCTCAATCTGCGTACTTGAATTCCGGCAGCGCTTCGAGCGACTTTTTGGTTGCCTCCGGCAACACCACCCGACGATTGGTGATCTGCAGGTCGTTAAAAGGTACCGCGACGAGATGCTTGCCCATGCCGAGAAATCCGCCCACCGACAAGATCGCGTAGGTGCTGCGGTCGCCGCCGGGGGACACGATCAGATCGTCCACGGTGCCGATGGTGTCCTTGTTCTTGTTGAAGACGTCGGCTCCCGTGAGCTTGGAGGCGCGGTAACCGCTCGCCAGCTGCACGACGTCGGTGCGTCTTTCAGTAATAGACTGCGGCGCGCCTTGCGCGCGGACATCGAGGTGACATGCCAGCGTGCCGGCGAACAGCGCTGCTGCGAGCAGCGTGCGAGGTTGCATGTTCCGCATGATGGTTTCTCCTTGTTATGTGAAGCCGCTAGTGCGGCTAGTCTGCTTTCAAGGGCCTGGCTGCAAATTTCATACCGCGGCGCGCGCAGCGACCTCGTCGCCGGGCCCGGCAATTGCTACAGCAGCGAGCCAGTCCATTCTTATTGCCTACACTGAAATGCGCGCCAGCGCCTCTGCTTTTACAGGAACCTCTATGTCATCTCCCGCCAGTAACTTGACGCGCATCGCGGAAGGCACCCCGTTTCCACTCGGCGCGACATGGAACGGAACCGGCGTGAACTTCGCGCTCTTCTCGGCGCACGCGACCAAAGTCGAACTGTGTCTGTTCGACGAAACAGGGCAAGAGGAAATCGAGCGCATCGAATTGCCCGAATATACCGACGAGGTGTGGCACGTGTTCGTGCCGAACCTGAAGCCGGGTGCGATCTACGGCTACCGCGTGCATGGCCCCTATGAGCCGGAGAAGGGCCACCGCTTCAATCCGAACAAACTGCTGCTCGATCCCTACGCGAAGGCGCATATCGGCGAATTGAAGTGGGCGCCGGAGATTTTCGGCTATACGCTCGACTCGGAAGAGGGCGACCTCTCGTTCGACGAGCGCGACAGCGCGCCGTTCGTGCCGAAATGCAAGGTGGTGGACGCCACCTTTTCGTGGTCGCATCCGGAGCGCAATCCGCTGCCCTGGGACCGTGTTATTTTCTACGAAACGCATGTGCGCGGCTTCACGAAGCGTCATCCGCAAGTGCCTGAGAACTTGCGTGGCACTTTCGCGGGAATGGGGCAGAAGGCGGTGATCGAGTACATCCGGAGTCTCGGCGTAACCTCGGTGGAACTGATGCCGATCCAGACTTTCGTCAACGACAGCTATCTGCTCGAAAAAGGTCTCACGAATTACTGGGGCTACAACACCATCGGCTTTTTCGCTGCCGACCCGCGTTTCTTTGCTTCGTCGACGGAATCGGTGAGCGAGTTCAAGGGAATGGTGGACGCTTTCCACAACGCTGGTCTCGAAGTCATTCTCGACGTGGTGTACAACCACACCGCCGAGGGCAACGAACGCGGACCGACGCTCTCGTTCAAGGGCATCGACAATGCGTCGTACTATCGCCTCATGCCTGACGAGCCGCGCTATTACATCAACGACACGGGCACTGGCAACACGCTCAACCTGTCGCATCCGCGTGTGCTTCAGATGGTGACCGACAGTTTGCGTTATTGGGTCACGGAGATGAAGGTGGACGGTTTCCGCTTCGATCTCGCGACTATTCTTGGCCGCGAGCCGCATGGATTCGACGAAGGCGGCGGCTTTCTCGACAGTTGCCGGCAAGACCCGGTTCTCTCCAGCGTGCGACTGGTCGCGGAGCCGTGGGATTGCGGTCCAGGCGGCTATCAGGTTGGCGGCTTTCCGCCCGGTTGGGCCGAATGGAACGACCGCTTTCGCGACACTGTGCGCGCGTACTGGAAGGGCGACGAAGGCATGGTCGCCGATCTCGCCACACGGCTGACAGGCTCGGGCGACAAGTTTAATCATCGGGGCCGGCGCCCGTGGGCGAGCGTGAACTTCATCGCGGCGCACGACGGCTTCACGCTGAACGATCTGGTCTCATACAACGACAAGCATAACGAAGCGAACGGCGAGGACAACAACGACGGCCACTCGGACAACCGCTCGTGGAATATGGGCGTAGAAGGCCCGACCGACGACCCGGAAATCCGTCAGCAACGCGAGCGGCAAAAGCGTAATCTGCTCGCCACGTTGCTGCTCTCGCAAGGCACGCCGATGCTGCTCGCGGGCGACGAATTCGGCCGCACGCAAAAGGGCAATAACAACGCGTATTGCCAGGACAACGAGATTAGTTGGGTGGACTGGGAAGGCATCGACGAAGACGGCCAGGCGCTCACCGAGTTCGTGAGGAAACTGACGACGCTCAGGCACCGCTTGCCGGTGCTGCGCCGCAGCCGCTTTCTCACAGGCGAGTACAACGAAGCGCTCGAGGTAACCGATGCGCGCTGGCTCGCCCCTGACGGCACCGACCTCACACCCGAGCAATGGGCGGACCCCTCCATGCGCTGCTTCGGCCTCGTGATCGACGGCCGCGCGCAGGCGAGCGGCATTCGCCGCCCTGCATCGGACGCGACGCTGCTGCTGGTATTGAACGCGCATCACGACGTCGTCAATTTCCAGTTGCCCGACGTGCCGGAGGGAGAGCGCTGGACCTGCCTGCTCGATACCAACATGCCGGTGCGCGCAGAGTTGCCGCAATTCAGCGCCGGCGACGAGTATCAGGTCACGGCGCGCTCACTGCTGCTGTTCGCCCTCGAGGCGCCGAGCCGTGCGACGCAGCGCGTGTTCGACAAACTCGAAGAGCAGCTCACCTCGGACGAAAGCGAAGCCCCGCCGGCCGCCTGAGCGGGAATACCACTTGCTTGCCTCACGATAGCCACGCGCATTCATCACGATGATGCGCGCGGCTTCGCCATGCCGGCATTCGCGAGACCCTTACCGTAGGTGATCATATGGAACAGGAAGAGACCTCTCAGGAAGAACAGATACGCACGCGCGCGTACTACTTGTGGGAACACGCGCCCGAGCCCAAGGGCACGCCAGACGAATATTGGGAACAGGCACGCAGCGAGATCGAGAAGGAAGCGCCGCCAGTGGAAAACGGGCCGATTGCAGAAGAGCCTAAAAAATAACCACATGACAGGGAGCATCACAATAACTGGCGACGAGCTGCGCGCAGCCCAATGAAGGACATTCCCGAACCGCCGCGCGGCAGGCCAGCGACGCGCATCGATGCGCCGCCTGCCGCGTTCGGTCTGGACGCGCTGATCGCGCTCGCCGTCGGCGCCGGCCTCGTCGCTTGCCTGTATTTCGCGCGGGCCGTGCTGATTCCGATGACGCTCGCCATTCTGCTGAGCTTTCTTGTCGCGCCGCTCGTGAAATGGCTGGGGCGCCTGAAGCTCGGCCACGTCGCGTCGGTGTTCGCGGCAGTCGTGATCTCTGTTTCGGTGATCGGCGTACTCGGTGCGGTAATCGCCATGCAGTTGACGGAGCTCGCCGCCGGCATGCCGCGTTATCAGGCGACGATCGAGCGCAAGATGGAGGCGGCGCACACACTGACCGTCGGCAAGCTGGATCGCTTTGCAAAAGCGGCAGGTCAGGCGCTGCAACGTGCCACGGTCGAGCCGTCGCAGCCTGCGCCGCGGCAGGATGCATCTTCCGCGGATGGCCGCGCGCCTGCGGCCGTGCCGGTCGAGGTGCGGGAGCCGGTGCCTACTCCGCTCGAAGTTGCGCGCCGCGTGTTGTCGCCGGCCATCAGTCCGCTCGAGACCGCGTTCATCGTGTTCGTCGTGATGGTGGTGATCCTGCTGCAACGCGACGATCTGCGCGACCGCGCGATTCGTCTGTTCGGCTCGCGCGACCTGCACCGCACGACCATGGTGATGGACGAAGCGGCGCGGCGCCTGAGCCGCTACTTCGTTTCTCAGCTGGGACTGAATGCGGCTCTCGGCGTCGCCATTGGCGCGGGGCTCTTTTTTATCGGCGTGCCGAGTCCGCTTCTGTGGGGCATACTCGCGGCCTTGCTGCGGCTCGTGCCGTACGTGGGCATCTGGATAGCGGGTGGGCTCGCCACCGCGCTGGCTGCCGCGGTGAGCCCCAGCTGGGATATGGCGGTCTGGTGCATTGCGCTTTTCGTGACCGTCGAACTGCTGGTGGGACAGGTGGTGGAACCTCTCCTGTATGGACGCAGCACCGGGCTCTCGCCGTTTTCGGTGGTTGTCGCGGCGATTTTCTGGAGCTGGATCTGGGGGCCGATTGGCCTCATTCTGTCCACGCCGTTGACCCTTTGTCTGCTCGTGCTCGGCCGGCATATCCGGCGTCTGGAATTCCTCGACGTGATGCTCGGCGATCAGCCCGCGCTCACGCCGGTCGAAAACTTCTATCAGCGTGCACTCGCGGGCGACCCCGATGAAGCCATTGCACAAGCCGAAGCGCTGCTGCGCGAACGTTCGCTATCGGCTTACTACGACGAGGTGACGATCAAGGGCTTGCAGCTGGCCGCCAACGACGTGGTGCGTGGCAGCGTGACGGCGGCGCAGCTTATGCGCATCGAGTCCACTACGAACGATCTCGTCGACGGCCTCGATGGTTATCCCGACGAGCCGCCGCCGCGCGCTGCGGCAGCAGATCTGGACGCGGAGTTGGGACCAGTCGCGCCGTCGCGCGACGCAATGCCTGCATCCATGTCGGCACATAGGCTGTTCGCGACTCACCCTGCGCGCGGCACGGCGGACGAACAGCCGGACAATGTCAGTGAAACCGGCGATGAACGCGAACCGGAGCAGCTCGCCGAGCGCGGGGCGCGGGGTGCGTCAGCCATGCCGCGCGTCACCAGTCAGCGCGTGCTGTGTATTCCAGGCCGCGGTCCGCTCGATCCTCTCGCCACCACGATCATGCTGCAATTGCTCGGCAAACACGGATTCACGGCCCGTGCGGTGCCGCATGAAGCGGCGTCGAGAGCCTCGATCGACCGGATGGATGCCGACGACGTGGGTATCGTCTGTGTTGTCTACTTACAGATAGACGGCATTCCTTCGCATTTGCGCTACATGGTCCGGCGCATTCGCGCGCGCCTGCCGCACGTCTCGATTATCGTCGGCCTATGGACAGCCGAAGATCTGGAAAAGTGGAGCGTCGACCTGCAAAACGCAATGGGCGCTGACGCCTATGTGACTTCGTTGCAGGAAATGCTTGCTGTCTGTCACTCGCATGGCGACACGACGAACGATGTGCCAGCCGCAGTAGTCAGCGCGTAACAAACCAGGGCTTGCGAGCCGCAATCACGACGCAAATAAAGAAACGCCCGGCGCTTGCGCGTGCGGGCGTTTCTTGCCGACAGTCACGCTTATTTGCCGGTGGCTTCGTCTTCGGAAGAAGTGTCTTCGTCGTCAGTCACGATCTTGGTCGTGCCGCCGGTCGAGGGCGGATCGCTCGCCGGAAAAGTGTCTTCAACTTCCTTGTCGATCTGCTTCTCCGTCTTATCGGCGTTCGGATGTTGTTCCTTGGGTTCTGGCATGGCGCTTCTCCTTTAGCTAACAAACATGATGCGCAAATTCACTCGCGATTCGCGCGGCCCGCGTACAGTGCTTTTTACATGAGCATGTAGAGTTGAAAGGTCAGCGGGCATCGTCCCGAACGCGGCTTTTGCTCACGCTTTACCGCACGAGTCGCGCCCGACGATCTGCAGTGCCTGCGTAGGCGTCAGCGCGCCCTCGCGCATCGCCTCGATTAGCCGCGCGGTTTGTGCGTCGCGGTTACAGGCAAGCACGGCCGCGACCTTGTCGTTCTTTACATACAGCGCGGCAAAATCGTGACGTTGGAGTTCGCCGTCGATGACAAGCTCGTCCCATTCGCTCGCGTGGCCGAGGTATTCGAAGTTCTTGCCGAAGTGATAGGTCCAGAAAAACGGCACACCCTTATAGCGGTTGCGCGCACCGCACATGTTCTGAGCCGCGATGCGCGCATGCTGCTGTGCAACGCGCCAATGTTCGATGCGCAGCGGCTCCTCGTCTTCGTACAACGGAAAGACGGCGATGTCGCCCGCAGCGTAAAGGCCCGGGGCGGCCTGCATGCCCGCGTTCACGATCACGCCGCCGTCCTGTTGCAGCGGCAGTCCTTCCACGAAACGGGTGGCAGGTGCAACGCCCGTGCCGAGCAGCACGACGTCGGCGGCAATATGCTCGCCGCTTTCGAGCATGACTTCATGTACGTTGCCTTCTTCACCTTCGAGCGAAGCGACTTTTGCCTGAAGGTGAAACTGCACGCCGTGGCGTTCGTGCAGGTCGCGAAACATCGCGCCCACGCGCTCGCCGAACTGCCTCGCGAAGGGCACCTTGTCCGGCGAAATAACCGCGACCTGCGCGCCGCGTTTGCGCAGCGCCGCAGCAGTTTCGAGCCCGATGAAACTGCTGCCGAGAATCGCGACGCGTGTGGACGCCGTGTCGCGTGTCAACCCGTCGGTATCGCTGTTGGCGAGCGCCTCGACTAGCGCGGCGGCGTCGTCCAGACGACGCAGCACGTGCACGCCGCCGAGTTCGCAGCCCGGGATGCGCGGCACGACGGGCGTGCTGCCGGGAGCGAGCAACGCGGTATCGTAAGTCAGCTCGCCGGCGCTTTCGAGGTGGATCGTGCGGGCAGGCACGTCAAGGCGCGCGACCTTCGCAACGAGCCGGTCCACGCCGTGCTGCTCGTACCAGTCAGTCGGGAGCAGCGGCGGAACGTCGCCGGGCGGCATCTCGTTAGAAGGAACAAATTTGCTGAGCGACGTGCGGTCGTAAGGCACGTGAGGTTCGTCGCCAATCAGCGTCACCCGGCCGGTGAAGCCATATTCGCGCAGCGCCGCACAGGCGGTGGCGCCCGCGGCGCCTGCGCCGATCACTACGAAATGCGGCTCCTGGGTGCGCGCAGGTTCCGTTTCGTCGGGCAGCTTCTGCGGCGTGACCATCACGTCGTCGCCGTCGACGATCACTGCGTACCGTTCGAGCGGCACGAGCGGCGGCGGCTCCAGCACCTTGCCGGTTGCGGCGTCGAATGTGCCTTTATGCCACGGGCAAACGATTCGGCCGCGGCAGAGCGCGCCTTCCTCGAGCGGTCCGCCCGCGTGCGGACAGTCGGCGGAATAGGCACGCACGGTGTCGCCGTCGCGTACCAGCAGAATCTTCTCGTCATCCACGACAACGCGCTGCGCCCGGTCTTCGCGCAACTGCGAAAACTGAGCGACGTGTCGGGCAGTGGTGGGCATGTGTTTCTCGGGACGGTGGCAAGGCCGAAGCAGGCTCGGGCAGGGACGAGGCAGGTGCAAGCAGTTTCGCGTGCGGGAACGCAGCGCTGCGAAATCGCACTGCACGCCATCGCCCTGCGGGCCAGCAATTGGCGTGCCCAATGCCTTATCTCAGGAAACGTTCGCGTCACCTCGCAGAGTGCTATGTGCATGGCGGAAAAGTGCGGTAGATTCCAGGTAAGGGAATTAGCGCACGACCACTCGGGGCATGATACGTGCGAGCAGTTCTCCTACTTGTATGACCTTTGAGTGGAGCGTGGCCGTGCAGCGTGCGGAGCGAGTCGCAGTCGATTTTCCTATGCCGTCGCGCAATTTCGCGGCGACGCGGCGGGTGCTTCTTGTCGTGCTTGCAGTGTCAATTCTGTTTCCGCTCGCCTGTCTCGCTGGCTACGGCTACTTCGATTACCAGCGCCGTATCGCCGATTCGAACGACGTGATCGACCGGCTCGTGCGCGTGGCGGAAGAGCAGGCCGTCAAGGTGCTGGACCTCAATCAGCAAATGGCTTCGCGCATTGTCGAGTTGATCGGCTCGGAGGACGACGCGCAAATTCGCGCGCGCGAGCAGCAGTTGAACCAGCAATTGCGCGAGATTGGCGGAAATTTTCCGCAAGTGGCATCCATCTATCTGATCGGCGCGCACGGCGACCTGCTGGTATCCACTCGCGCCTATCCCGCTCCGGCAGTGTCGGTCAGTCAACGTGAAGACTTTGTCGCTGCACGCGCCATGCGCCCGCACTTTTACTTTTCGCTGCCGATGCATGGCGCGTTGTCGCAGACGAACGTTTTTACCACCGCGATAGGACGTATTGGCGCGGACGGCGCGTTCCTCGGCGTGGTGTCGGTGGCGTTGCGCAGTGAGTACTTCTCGCGCTTTTACCGCGAACTGACCAATGGCGACCCGTCGCTCGCGTTGGCCCTGTATCGCCAGGACGGCAACCTGCTGGTCCGTTATCCACCGTGGCCCGGAGGCGCGAAGGCGCCGGCCTCGGACGCATTCGCCGCTGCGTTGCGCGACAAGCAGTTGTCCGGGCATGTGCGCGTGAAGTCGCCTGTGGACGGCGTGGAGCGGCTCGTTGCGTTCCGGCGGGTCGGTGATTATCCGCTTTATGTTTCGAGCGCCTATGCAAGTGCTTCGATCGTCGACGCATGGCGCCAGCACTTCCTCGTGATTGCCGCGCTGACCGCGGTGCCCTGCATCGCCATCTGGATTCTGGTGCTTTACTCGCTGCGTCAACTGGACGGCGAGCGCGTTGCATGGGAACGCTGGCAAGGCGAGGTCGCGATGCGGCTGTCCGCCGAAGCATCGAGCCGGCAATTGCAGCGCATGGGGGCGCTCGGCAATCTGGTGGCCAACGTGGCGCACGACTTCAACAATCTGTTGATGGTGGTATCCGCCAATGTCGAATTGGCGCGCCTCAAGCGCTATAACAATCTGGAAAGGGAAATCACCGCGGTGCAGCGCGCCACCGCCACGGCGGAATCGCTGACGCGGCGGCTCCTGAGCGTCGCGAAGAAACAGCCGCTCAAGCAGGAGCCGATCGACCTCAAGAAATGGATGCCTGGCGCGGCGCCGCTCCTCGAGGCGGCGCTCGGCGATCATATCGAGCTGGCGCTTAGCATCGTCGACGATGTCTGGCAGGTGCTGGCCGATCCGACCGACCTGGAACTCGCGATCATGAATCTGGCGGTGAATGCACGCGATGCGATGCCGCGTGGCGGACGCTTCGTGATCCGATGCCAGAACAACCGCCTGGTCGGCAGCGACACGCTGTTGCCCGACGGCGAATACGTGCTGATCGCATGTTCCGACGACGGCGAGGGCATGCCCGAGTCGGTCGCGCGGCGCGCGTTCGAACCGCTTTTCACGACCAAGCTGAGCGGCTCGGGCGCGGGCCTCGGTCTTGCCCAAGTACTGTCGATGTGCGAGCAGGCCGGCGGCACCGCGAAAATCGACAGCGTGCAGGGCAGCGGCACGACGGTGCGCCTTTATCTGCCGCGCCATCGCGAACGCCGGCAGGCGCATGTCGCGCTGCAAGAGGTAGTCGAGCAGCCGGCGCTGCGGCATGCCGGCATGGTGCTGCTCGTGGAAGACAACGAAGATGTTGCGGCCGGCGTCGCGGCGGTGCTGGAAACCTTTGGTTGCGAAGTGCGGCACGAGCCGACCGCCGACCAGGCGTTCGACGTTCTCACCGGCGGCGAGCGCTTCGAACTCGTGCTCTCGGATATACAGATGCCGGGCAAACTCAACGGCATCGACCTCGCAGAAAAAGTGCGCAGTGCGTGGCCTTCGCAGAAAATCGCGCTAATGACGGGCTATGCCGACGAACTGGAACGCGCGCGGCGCCTGGGCGTAGCCATATTGGCCAAGCCGTTCAACATCGAAGAACTGCACGCACTGGTCGCTTGCGAATCGTGAAAGCTGCCGCATGCCGTCGCGCGGCACACCCCTTGCTGGACTCCTGACGAGGCATGCGCATGCTTGCCGGCGTGCGCAATCCGCTTCCATTGCGCTTTCATTCCGACAGGAGAACACTCATGATGATCAAGAAGACATTGCTTGTTACCACACTGCTCGCGGCTTCCTCACTGGCCATGGCGCAAGGCGCGGGCGGCGCCGGCGGTGGTGCCGGCGGCGGTCCGGCCGGCAACGACCCGAGCACGAGCGCCGGTGCGAATGCGTCTACCCGCGAGGGCGGCGACATGCAGGGATCGGGGACCTCGCATTCGAAGATGAAGAAGCATTCGTCGAAGTCGTCGAAGAAAATGAAGCCCGCCAACGACACCACCAATATGCCGGGCGCCAACGCGAGCAGCGACACGAAGGGGCAATAACGCCGCTATTGCGTGAGTGAAGCGCGACGAGGGCTTCACTCGCGCGCCGCGGCGGGTGGTGGCCGATGCCCGCGCAATGAGCGGACACGGCGGACGCGGCACGGACTAAGCGCGGATAAAGCGCGGATAAAGCACGGACACAGCGCGGACAGATAGCGCCGCGAGCGTACATTCTGCTTTCGCGTCACAGAATGCCTGGCCGCTAAGCCTGTTTTTCCTGCGCTGCGTCGTACTTGCCGAGCGCCGCGGCGCTGTTCAGCCGCGCGCGTTTGAGCAGCGCCTGCTGTGCTTCCTTCACCTGAGCCGCGGCGCCGCTCCAGGCCTGCAACGGGGGCTCCTGCAACGCACGTCCATACGAAAAGCTCAGGTTCCAGGGCAGCGGTCCAAGGCGATTCATGGCGTCCAGATTGGCAGTCGCTTCCTCGGGCGATTGCCCGCCAGATAGAAACACGATGCCGGGCACGGCCGCCGGCACCGTGCGTTTCAGCACTCGCAGCGTATGAGCCGCGATTTCCGCCGTGGACGAGGGCCGCGCGCTTTCCGAACCGGCGAGTACCATGCTCGGCTTCAGCAGAATATGCTCGAGCACCACGCGGTGCCGGTGCAGTGCATGGAACACCTCGTGCAGGACTGCTTCGGTCACTTCCGCGCTGCGCTCGATGGTGTGCTCGCCGTCCATCAGCACTTCGGGTTCGACAATCGGCACGATGCCCGCTTCCTGCGCGATCGCTGCATAGCGTGCAAGCGAGTCTGCATTGGCTTCGATCGCGAGACGGCTGGGTAGATTGGCCGCGATGTTGTAGACCGCGCGCCACTTCGCGAAGCGCGCGCCTTGCTGCTTGTAATCCACGAAGCGCCGCGCGAGGCCGTCGAGCCCCTCGGTGATTTCGTCGCCCGGCGCGTGGGCAAGCGCAACCTTGCCGAGGTCGACCTTGATGCCGGGCACGATGCCGTTTCTGGCGGCGAGTTCGGCGAACGGCGTCCCGTCGTCGGCTTTCTGGCCGAGCGTTTCCTGGTAAAGAATGACGCCGCTCACGTATTCGCCGAGGCCCGGCGTGCTGAGCAGCAGGTTGCGATACGCGCGGCGGTTTTCTTCCGTCGACTCGATGCCGATGGTCTTGAAGCGTTTGGCGATGGTCGGGCCGCTTTCGTCGGCGGCAAGCAGACCCTTGCCGGGCTGAACCATGGCATCGACGGTGGCTTGCAGTTCGCTGCGGGTGTCCATGAGATGTCCTCCCTTTGTTCCGGTTGCGAAAGAAACAACGTGGTCGCGGCCCGTGGCTGAGCGCTTCGCTTCGGCCCGCTTCGGCCTATTCGCCGATTAGTAGCCGATCACTCGCCGATCAGATGCAACACGATGTCGCGATGCTGCGTATGACGCCGATGCTCGAACAGGTACAGCCCCTGCCATGTGCCGAGCACCATCTGCCCATGCTCGACCGGCACGCACAACTGCACCTGCGTCAATGCGGTGCGCAGATGCGCGGGCATGTCGTCGGGACCTTCGGCGTCGTGCTCGTAGCGTTGCTCGTCTTCAGGTGCGAGGCTTGCGAAGTAGCGCTCCAGATCGCGCTGTACCGACGGGTCCGCGTTTTCCTGAATCAGCAGCGACGCCGACGTGTGACGGCAAAAGAGCGTCAGCAAGCCGGTCTCAATCTGCTGCGCCGCGACGAAACGGCGAGCTTCGGCAGTGAACTCGACGAGCCCGCGAGTGCGTGCCTTGACGCTCAGGTGATGAATGGCCTGCCTCATGATGAACGCATTCGCCTCCGTCAAAGCGACGCGAACGCGTCTGTGATCTGCTCGACGCTGGTGGGACGCACAATGCGCGCGACTTCAGCGCCGTCACGCATGAAGATGAGCGTGGGCCACAGCTTGACTTTGAACGAGCGGCCGAGCGGGCGGCCCGGGCCGTCTTCGATTTTCAGGTGCCTCACGCCGGCATGCGCTTCCAAAGCCTTGGCAATGGAAGGCTGCGCCCCCTGGCAGTAGCCGCACCAGTCCGTGCCGAACTCGATCACGGTCGCGCCGGGCAACGCGTCGATTTCGGCTCGCGTGGGGGCGTGGGTGGAATAGGGTTTCCGGGTTGCCATGCATGCTCCGCTGCAAATTGAGTGATGCGCCGTGACGTGTCAGGGACGATACTGCGCCGCTCACGACACGTGCTGCACCTTGGTTTGATAAGAGTACCAGCTATTGGTTCGAGGAGGCCGGGCGGCGAACATGAGCCGCGCCGCGCGTGTCGCGGCCTTTGTCCGCTTGATGCGAGCAGCGGCCGGCAGGCGCGCGCCGCAAATTTGGGATACACCCCCACGCCTTTACGCGCCCGCATCAGCGGTCGATAATGCCCCGTTCATTCCCGCCACGAAGCTTGCCCGGCACGCCGCGCCTCGCCGGCGCGCCTCTCCTGAGCAAACCGCCGCCCGTGTTGAAAAACTCGCGTTTCCTTGGTCTGCTGCACATTCCCGGCTTCAAGCCGCTTGCCGCCGCCACGCTCATGCTTGGTGTCGCCATGTCGTTCACCGCGCCGTACCTGTCGTTATTCGGCGTGGAGCGTGCCGGCATGACGCCGTTGCGGCTCGGCATTTTCATGACGCTGATCGCGGCGAGCGGCGTGCTTGCCAGTACCTTCGCCGGCCGCTCGTGCGATGCAAGCGGACGGCATCGGCCGTTGCTGTTGCTCGCGCTGCTGCTCGCCGCCCTCGGCTACCTGTGTTTATGCGTGGTGCGCGACTACCGCCTGCTGCTCATTGTCGGCGTGGTGTTCATCGGCGCCGGCGGCTCGGCCATTTCGATGGTGTTCTCCTTCAGCCGCGCCGCGCCGCGCTGCCCGTGCCCGACGCGGCCGAGCGCGCGTTTGCCAGCGCGACGCTGCGCACGATCCTCTCGGCGGCGTGGGTATTTGGTCCGTCGGTAGGCGCGCTGGTGCTCGCGGCCAGCAGTTTCACGGGGCTTTTTCTGTTCGCCGCCGCGAGCTTTGGGGCGTGCGCGGCGATCGTCTGGCGCATGCGGGAGCCGCAGGGACATCTCGGCGACCACACCGTGGAGGACACCGCGTCGGAGCCGTCGGCGTCCATCACCGTGCCGCCGCTCAGGGAGCCCGGCCCGGAGGCGCACGAGAATCTGCCCGGCGTTGCATCGGCAAACGATATTAGCCGCGCCGTCGCCGCGCTCACCCTGCTCGGGCTCGCCGCGAACGCCACGATGATCGTGTTGCCGCTTTATATCGTCCATGGTCTGCAAGGCACGCATCTGGACGTATCTGTCATGCTCGGCCTCGGCGCATTGACCGAGATTCCGATGATGCTCGCGCTCGGCGCCAAATCTTCCAGGCTGCATAAGCCGAACTGGCTTGCGGCGTGCGCGGCGGTTCACGCGGCGTACTTCGTCGCCATGTCGCTCGCGGGGAACGTGCAGGTGCTGATTCCGATGCAGATTCTCAACGCGTTCGTGGTCGCCGTGACTTCGTGCCTCGGCATGACCTACGTGCAGGACCTGATGCCGGATGCGCCCGGCCGCGCCACGGCGCTCTTCTTCAACGCGGCGCGGGTCGGCTCGATTCTGTCGGGCGTGCTGTCCGGCTTGCTGGTTCAGGCGTTCGGCTATCGCGGCACGTTTCTCTTCTGCGGCCTGCTCGCTTTGTGCGCGCTGGTGCTATTTGCCGTGCCGGGTTATCGCTATCCGCTCATGTGGCGGGCAGTGCGGCGCTTTGCGCGCACGCAGTACGACACGTTCAAGGCGAGGCGTTCCGTGCGCCGCGGACGCGGGCCTTGAGCGCGGCAAAGGGAACTTTACGCCGCTCACAACCTCTGCAATGAGGCGTATCGTAGCCGGAGCATCGGTGCTCACAGAGGTCGATCAAACAGGTCGATCAGACCATGCGGTGCTCGCACCGATTTGCGTCTCGCAAACGTCGCAATAAGGGAACAGCCGCGACAAGCAAACAACGCAGCAAGCAAACAACGCAGCAAGCAAACAACGCAACAAGCAAACAACGCAACAAGCGAACAACGCAACAAGCGAACAACCGCAACATCGACATCTGACTGAAACCACGCAGCATCGCAAGGCACTTTCGGGAGCGGTGAAATGCAGCTAGGCATGATCGGATTGGGACGCATGGGCGCCGACATGGTGCGGCGCCTCACGCACGGCGCGCAGCAGTGCATTGTTTATGACGTACAGCCAGCCGCTGTCGAGCGGCTCGTGCAGGAGGGCGTAAGCGGCGCGTCGTCGCTGGAAGACCTCGTGGCGAGGCTCGACAAGCCGCGCGCCGTGTGGCTGATGGTGCCAGCCGCGGTGGTCGACGGCACGCTGGAAAAGCTCGTGCCGCTGCTCGAGCCAGGCGACATCGTGATAGACGGCGGTAATTCCCATTATCACGACGACATTCGCCGCGGCGCGGAGCTCGCCGCGCGCCAGCTGCATTACGTAGATGTCGGCACGAGCGGCGGCGTGGCGGGCCGCGAGCGCGGCTATTGCCTGATGATCGGCGGCGAAGCGCAGGTCGTGGCGCGGCTCGAGCCGATCTTTGCGGCGCTCGCGCCGGGCGCAGCCGCCGCGCCCGCCACGCCTGGGCGCACGCCCGGCCAGAGTACGGCGGAACAGGGCTTCCTGCATTGCGGTCCGCTCGGCGCGGGACACTTCGTCAAGATGGTCCACAACGGCATAGAGTACGGTCTGATGGCCGCGTATGCCGAGGGCCTCAACATCCTGCGTCACGCCGACGCCGGCAAGCACGCGCGCGAGGCGGATGCCGAGACCTCGCCGCTGCGCCGCCCCGAGCTCTATCAGTACGACCTGAATCTGGCCGATATCGCCGAGGTATGGCGGCGCGGCAGTGTGATCGGCTCGTGGCTGCTCGACCTGATTGCAGGAACGCTCGCCGGCGACGCCGATCTGCAACGCTACGCGGGCCGTGTCTCCGATTCCGGCGAAGGGCGCTGGACAATGGCGGCGGCCATCGACGAAGGCGTGCCGGCACCGGTGCTCAGCGCCGCGCTCTTCGCACGGTTCAGTTCGCGCGGCGAAGCGGACTTCGCAAACCGCGTGCTCTCGGCCATGCGCCATGACTTCGGCGGCCACATGGAGAAGCCAGTCGAGCCGCCGCAAAGTCCGCAAGGCTGAACGTTTGCCAGCTCACCGCAACAGCACAATCCACCGGAGCCGTACATGCCAGCCGCACAAGCCACCACGAGCAAGGCCGAGAGCAGCGCGCCGCACGAGGTCGTATTCCTGTTCGATTGCGACAACACCCTGCTCGACAACGATCACGTGCTGTCGGACCTGCGCGCCCACATGATGCGCGAGTTCGGCACCGACAACAGCACGCGCTACTGGGAAATCTTCGAGCAGTTGCGCAGCGAACTCGGCTACGCCGACTATCTCGGCGCGCTGCAGCGCTACCGCACGGAGCATCCGCGGGACACGCGGCTGTTGCTGATGTCGTCATTCCTGATCGACTATCCGTTTGCGAACCGGCTTTATCCCGGCGCGCTCGATGCGTTGCGCCACGTAGGCCAGTACGGGCCCACGGTGATCCTGTCGGACGGGGACGTGGTTTTCCAGCCGCGCAAGGTCGCACGTTCGGGCTTGTGGGAGGAGGTCGAGGGCCGGGTGCTGATCTACATTCACAAGGAACTGATGCTGGACCAGGTGATGGAGTGCTATCCGGCGCGCCACTATGTGATGGTCGACGACAAACTGCGGATTCTCACCGCCATGAAGAAAGCCTGGGGCGGCAGGCTCACGACGGTATTTCCGCGCCAGGGTCATTACGCGCTGGACCCCAAGGAGATATTGAGCAATCCGCGCGCGGACGTGACCATCGAGCGGATCGGCGATCTCGCCCAGCTCGATCTGGAGACCTTGCTGGCCGGCAAGAACTAGGTGTTGCCCAGCTTCGCCTGTGCGTCGGCGGCGCCCATTCTGCGGGCGGCATCCAGCGCGCTCACGCCGCTCGCGTCGCGAGCGTCCGGATTCGCGCCATGCGCGATCAGCAGGTCCATGATCGCGGTGCGGTTGAACATGGCCGCCACCATCAGCGCGGTGCGGCCGTCCGGCGAAGCACCTTCAACGTCCGCGCCATGCGCGAGCAGCGTTTGCACCACGCCCTCGAAGCCCTTGAACGCCGCGCCTGCCAGAGGCGTCTGGCCGTTATTGTTGCGCAGGTCCGGGTCGGCGCCGCGTTCGAGCAGCGTCCGCACCGCATCCACGTGTCCGTGATAGCTTGCGAGCATCAGCAGACTGTCGCCGTTGTCGTTACGCAGATTCGGCGGCACGCCTTTTTCGATGACGGCGGCGAGCATCGCGGCATCGCCGCGGCGCGCGAGGTCGAACACCTGCTGCGCGAGCTCGATCAGTTGCGGGTCGACAGGTTGACCGGATGGCGAAGAGGAGTCGGCCGGATTCGTCAATGAAAGCTCCTTGCAGAAATGCTGCGCTGCTTCGCGCATGAACACCGGCAGCATACACAGTTTGTGCCGCCGCTGCGTACTGCACGCCGCGCAAGCGGTTTCAGAGGTGGCCGAACAGCTTCACCAGCAGGCCGAACATGCCGACCAGCACAGCCACGCCCGCACACAGCAGGACCAGCGTGAGAAGAAGAACGAGCGGTGCTTTCACACGGTTGGATGTCGGCATGATGAATGTGTATGGTTAAGGACGGGCACCACGATACCCGGTAGCCCCGTTGCACAGCTTAAGCGTTTCGCCGGATCTGTGCAGTATGCCTGGCGCAGGACTTGCAGCCCGACGCGGGGGCGCGTGGCTCCAGCAATTTGAGCACGATCAAACTTTGCGCAGGCTTTTTACGAACCATGATGTACGCATCCGGTCACACGGCTGACGACCAACGCGTAACGGCACAAGCTGCCGCATCGAGTGTTCGCTCCACACACCCGTCATGTCCTGTGCATGACACTCTCCGGCACAGCTTCGCAACGCCCGCCAACCTGCCTGACAGTCCTTACGAGGAGTGACGCCATGGCTGAAGCAGTCTCCCGTCCCAACCCGCCGCAAACGCTGGACCCCGATACGCTGCGCAACATGGATCGCTACTGGCGCGCGTGCAACTATCTGTCTGCCGGGATGATCTACCTGCGAGACAACCCATTGCTGCACGAGCCGCTCGCGCCAGAGCACATCAAGAAGCGTCTGTTGGGACATTGGGGCTCGGACCCTGGGCAAAGCTTCCTGCTCGTGCACCTGAACCGGCTCATCAAGAAGCTCGATCTCAACATGATCTACGTGTCGGGTCCCGGACATGGTGCGCCCGCCACGCTCGCGAACTGCTATCTCGAGGGGCATTACTCCGAAATCTATCCGGACCGCAGCGAAGACGAAGCCGGCATGCGGCGCTTTTTCCGGCAATTTTCGTTTCCGGGCGGCATCGGTTCGCACTGTACGCCGGAAACGCCGGGCTCCATTCACGAAGGCGGCGAATTGGGCTACAGCCTGTCGCACGGCTATGGCGCGGCTTTCGACAACCCCGACCTGATCGTCGCAGTGATGATCGGCGACGGCGAGGCCGAAACCGGCCCGCTCGCCACGTCGTGGCATTCGAACAAGTTCCTGAACCCGGTACGCGACGGCGCGGTGCTGCCGGTGCTGCATCTGAACGGCTACAAGATCGCCAACCCCACGGTGCTCGCGCGCATTCCGCGTGACGAGCTCGAGGCGCTACTCACCGGTTACGGCCACAAACCGTATTTCGTCGAAGGCGACGAACCGGAGCTGATGCATCAGCAGATGGCGGCCACGCTCGAACAGTGCATCGGCGAGATCCGGGCCATCCAGCAGCATGCGCGCGCGAACAACGACACCACGCGCCCGCGCTGGCCGATGATCGTGCTGCGTTCGCCAAAAGGCTGGACTGGTCCCAAGGAAGTGGACGGCCACAAGGTGGAAGGCTCATGGCGCGCCCACCAGGTGCCGATTGCCGATCCGGCGACGAACCCCGCGAGCCTCGCACTGGTGGAGGCGTGGCTGCGCAGTTACGAGCCCGAGTCGCTATTCGACGAAACCGGGCGGCTCGTCGAGGAGTTGCGCGAACTCGCGCCAAAGGGCGCGCGCCGCATCAGCGCGAATCCGCATGCGAACGGCGGCGTGCTGTGCAAGACGCTGGATATGCCCGCGTTTCGCGACTATGCGCTCGACGTGAAGCGGCCGGCGTCCTCGTACTCGTCGCCCACCCAGGTCCTCGGCACGTTTTTGCGCGACGTGATGCGCAGGAACATGAACAACTTCCGCGTGTTCGGGCCCGACGAGACCGCAAGCAACAAGCTCACCGCCATTTACGAGGCCTCGGACAAGACCTGGCTGGCCGACTCGCAGCCGAACGACGCCGACGGCGGCGCGCTGTCGCCCGACGGCCGCGTGATGGAAATGCTGAGCGAACACACACTGGAAGGCTGGTTCGAAGGTTATGTGCTGACAGGCCGGCACGGCCTTTTTGCCACTTACGAGGCGTTTGTGCACGTGATCGATTCGATGTTCAACCAGCACGCCAAGTGGCTCGAAAAAGCCAAGCGCGAACTGGGCTGGCGCCAGCCGGTGCCGTCGATCAACCTGCTTATCACTTCGCTCGTCTGGCGTCAGGACCACAACGGTTTCACGCATCAGGACCCCGGTTTTCTCGACGTGGTGACCAACAAGAGCCCTGACGTGGTGCGCATTTACCTGCCGCCCGACGCGAACTGCCTGTTGAGCGTGGCCGATCACTGCCTGCGCTCGCGCGACTATGTGAACGTAATCGTGTCGGACAAGCAGCCGCATTTGCAGTATCTCGACATGGAAGCTGCCGTCACGCATTGCACGAAGGGCATCGGCATCTGGGAATGGGCGTCGACCGACCAGGGCGCCGAGCCGGACGTGGTGATCGCCTGCGCGGGCGACATCGCGACCATGGAAGCGCTCGCCGCCGTGCAGATTCTCAAGCAGCACTTCGCGGATCTGAAGATCCGCTTTGTCAATGTGGTGGACCTGTTCCGCCTGATGCCGGAGCATGCGCATCCGCATGGACTGTCGAGCCGCGATTTCGATTCGCTGTTCACCACCAGCAAGCCGGTGATTTTCAATTTCCATTCGTACGCGTCGCTCGTTCACAAGCTGACGTATAACCGCACCAATCACGACAATCTGCACGTGCATGGCTATCACGAGAAGGGCAACATCAACACGCCGCTCGAGCTCGCGATCGTCAACCAGGTGGACCGCTTTTCGCTGGCTATCGACGTGATCGACCGCGTGCCGAAGCTGCGCGGTGTCGGCGATCATACGAAGGAGTGGCTGCGCGGGCAGATCATCGAGCATCTCGCCTATGCGCATGCGGAGGGCATCGACAAGGAAGAGATCCGCAACTGGACGTGGACAGACTGAGCGAGGCCCGTCATGAATCCGGATAACGGCGCGCACGAAGCTGCCCGCCACAACCCGCAGCAAGAAGCGTCGACGCAAACCATTCTGGTGTTGAACAGCGGATCGTCGTCATTGAAGTTTGGGCTGTTCGCATACGCGGACGGCGACGAGTCGCTGCTGCTCGAAGGCAGCGCGCAAGGCATCGGCCGCGGCGACGGCAGCTTGCGAATCTCGGCGCCGGACGGCCGCGTACTCGTGCGCGAGGAGCATGTGCTCGAGTCGCAGACCGATGCGTTGCAAAAGCTCTCGGCAGTGCTGGCCGGGCAGCATCACGCGCAACCGGTCGCGGTCGGGCACCGGGTCGTGCATGGCGGCCCGGATCTGCGCACGCATCAGCGGCTCACGCCCGAGGTGCGCCGCCGCCTTGCGGATGCGGTGCATTTCGCACCTCTGCATATTCCGCCGGCACTTGCGTTGATGGACGAAGCGCAAAAGATTTTCGGCAACGCCATCCACTTTGCCTGCTTCGACACGGCGTTTCATGTGACGCTGCCGCCGCGTGCGGCGCAGCTCGCATTGCCGCGGCGCTATGCGGGTGCCGGCGTGATTCGCTATGGCTTTCACGGGCTCTCGTACGAATCGCTCGTCACGCAATTGGGCGCGGCGCTGCCGCCGCGCGCCGTGTTTGCTCATCTCGGCAACGGGTCGAGCGTGTGCGCATTGCAGGACGGCAAATCGGTCGACACGTCGATGGGCATGACGCCCACCGGCGGCGTACCGATGGGCACGCGCTGCGGCGACCTCGATCCCGGTGTGCTGCTGTATCTGCTGCGGGTCGACAAGCTCGACGCCGATGCGCTCGAAACGCTGCTCAACCGCCACAGCGGCCTTGCCGGTTACGCCGATGGCGAGAGCGACATGCAGGCGCTGGAACAACGCGCGGCGGCGGGTGACGCGCATGCGGCGCTGGCGCTAGATGCATTTGCGACTGCGGTGCGCAAGACCATCGGCGGGTATGCCGCCTTGCTGGGCGGCATCGATTTATTGGTGTTGACCGGCGGCATTGGCGAACACAGCGCAGGCATGCGCAAACGGATTTGCGCGGGGCTAGGGTTTCTCGGTCTTCATGAAGACGACCCGGCGGGCAAGGTGAGGGTACTGCATACGGAGGAAGAGAAACAGATCGCGAGACATTGCCGCGCGTTGATGCGTGGGTGAGCGGATCTGGCCGAGGTCCGGGGTCCACGGTCCGGGGCTCCGGCCCTCAGGCCTCTTTCACCACCAGCCGATCGCACACGCCGCTCACGCCGAACAGGCGCGTCACGTCTTCGAGCGCCGCGAGCTTTTGCGCGGGCCGTTCCAGCTCACCGTAAAGGATGACGCAGCCGTCACGCACGTCGACACCGACGGTGCGCGCGGGCACAGCGGCGTCCCATGCGAGACGCCTCAGCGCCTCGGCAGCGATCGCGGCGTCGCTCAGACGCGTGCCGTTGGCGTAGTCGGAGCCTTCATCGTGCGGCGTGGCAAAGCGCGAACAGGTCATGACGGTTGAATAAAGCAGTGGCGGCTTCGCAGTGACAGAACGGTCGCGACGATAGCAGGCCAACAGGTTCCGCAGGTGAGGTTTTAACCGTGCTGTGTGATACGCAGCATCGAAGCATCATAGCCTAGCGCACGCACGCGCTCGATCAACGCCTCTTGCAGACTGGCGGCCGGTTTGGCTTCGCGTGCGAGAATCCACAGGTAGCGTCCGCCCGGTGCGCCGACTATCGACCAACTGTAGTCATCCGCGTGATCGAGTACCCAGTAATCGCCGAAGAAGAACGGCCCGAAGAACGACACTTTCAGTTTCGCGTTGCCCGAACCGGCCACGATCTTCGCGCGCCCTTTGGAGACGTCGAGTGCTCCTTCGACGCCGCCTTTGCGGCAACTGTTCGTGACGTCGATCAGGCCGTCTTCGCGAGCGGCGTAGTCGGCGGTTACGCCCTCGCAGTTTTTCTCGAAGCGGTTGTCATAGCGCGCGAATTCATACCAGCGGCCCAGGTAGCGCGCGAGGTCGACGGGCTTGGCCGGCTCGGGAACCCGCGCATTGCCGCTCTTGCCGGCGGGACTGAGCGCACAGGCACCAAGCAGGCAGACCGCGCCCACCGCGAGCGAGATGGCGCTTGCGCGCAGTACTGATCGAGAAGAAGGCATAGTATTGAACACTCAAATGTCGGCAAACAGGGGGCAGGCAAGCAGGCAATATGCCCAGTGGCGTGGTTTTTCGCAGCCGCGGTGTCTGGCATCGCGCGCGCGGCATCGCGGTTTGGCGTCGCGGTGTCTGGCATCACGCGCGCGGCACCGTGGTTTGGCATCGCGGTGACCGGCATCACGCGCGCGGCACTTGGAGCACGGCATCGCGCGCACCGCATCGCGAGGGCGCCCTCGCGCGCTGCAGTCATTGCACGCGCACGCCTTCGGCGCATGCGCCGCGTCGTTCGATCCACGCCTTCAGGCCGCGAGCCGTTTATCATAGTGCCCACAACCAGAAACCCGCCGCCTCGCTGTGCAATGGTAAGGCGTTTCATTGACGACCACAGCGGCCTATCCGCTACATCACATGAATTCGACTCCCGACGTTCCCTCGCGCCCCTCCATCCGTGCGTTGACCCTGCTCGAGGGGCGCGTGCTCGGCGTGCTCGTCGAAAAACAGCACACCGTGCCCGACAGTTACCCGCTTTCGCTCAACGCGCTGACCTTGGGCTGCAATCAGAAGACCGGCCGCTCGCCGGTCATGAACGCGACCGAGGCCGAAGTGCTGACGGCGCTCGACGGTCTTAAACGCCTAAGCCTCGTCATGGAAGGCAGTAGCAGCCGCGTGCCGCGTTTCGAACACAACATGAACCGCGTGCTCGGTCTGCCGAGCCAATCTGCGGCGCTACTCACTACCTTGCTGCTACGCGGCCCGCAGACGGCGGCGGAATTGCGTTTGAACAGCGCGCGCCTGCATGGCTTTGCCGATATTTCGTCGGTCGAGGCGTTTCTCGATGAACTCGCCGCCAACGAACCGCCGCGGGTTGTCAAGCTGCCTCGCACGCCGGGCGAGCGCGAGCATCGGTGGATGCATCTGCTGTGCGGCGAAGTGAGCGCGAGCGAGTTCGCGCAGTCCGCCGGCAGCGCGGACGAAAGCGTGCCGCTCTCCGCGTTCGAGACCTTGAAGGCCGAGCAGAAAAGACTCGCCGACGAAGTCAGCCGGCTTCAGGCAGTGGTGCGGCGCATGGCGGCAGAATTGGGTATCGACGCGAACGATCTGGATGTCTGAGCGGCGCCGCTCAGTCGTCGGTGCTGCGCCGCGGATCGGTGGATAACGCACGCTGCGTGCGGTAGAAGTTGCGCGGCGGCACATTCGGCGAGTCTTGCGCGAGCCGGTCCAGTTCTTCGCGTATCGCGCTCAGGTAGTGACCGTCGAGCGCATCCGCGTCGCCCGCGAACACCGCTTCGAGCCGCCGCCGTACAGCGCCGTAGCGCGCGCCTGCGGCGCGATGTTTTTCCGCGCGCTCCGCATAACGCAGATATGTTTGCAGCGCCGACGAGACAGCGGCGACCACGCTCACAAGCCCGACCAGCAGCCTGATTTCGAACGCCACGCCGCTCGAGTTCAGCGAGGCGAACACAGCCGTTCCCACAAATGCGGCCAACACGGTGACGAGCCAGCCCATCTGACGGTCGCGCGCCGACAGCAGGTCGGCCATATCGTAGTGACTCATCTGGGATTCGCGTGCGCGGCGAATCCACTTCAGCAGCAACTGCTGTTCGTCGACCGGCGGTTCGTAGGCTGGCAGATTTTTCATGGGCTCGTGAGGGCAGGCGTGCCGCGCGTGATGCGCGTGCAATGACGCTACTGTGCCACATGAAGGCGCGGCCCGGAGTTCGCTGATTCAGGCAGCCACGGCCGCCGTGTGCGCTACGCCGAAACGCTCGTTGTGCGGATTGCCATTCAAGTAGAAGTCGCCGATGGCGGCCTCGCGAATAATGGCCGGATTGTGTGACGCGAGCACCCGCGCGTTGCGCCAGTAACGGTCAAAGCGCCGCGTTTCGCTGGTCGCCGAAGCGCCGCCTGCTTCGAAGAGCAGCGTGGCGGCCTGCAAGGTCTGCTCGATGACAATCTGTTGCGCCTGAAAGGTCTGAATGTCGAGGCGAAAATAAGTCTCTTCCGTGGTACGGCCTTGCTGACGTTCCGCCAGTACGTCGTCGATCGCACGCGCGAGCGAGGCAGTGATGCTTTGCGTCGAATAGGCGAGGCTCGCAAGTCTGCCTATTACGCGTTGCACAAGCGGATTGTCGCGCGGACTCGATTCGCCTGGGATACCGAAGGTTCTTGTTTTACCTCGCGTGAACGCGACCGCATCGCGCAGCGCAGCCCGGCTGATGCCCGCGAGATTGGCCACGTGCAGCGCCTGATAGTACGTGGTGAGCACGCTGTTGCGGCGCGGCGCGGAGGCGTCGTAGCGCCGGTACACGTTCTCCGCTGTCACCGGTACATGCGTAAAGCGCGCGGTGCCGCTGCCTGTCAGGCGCTGACCGAAGCCGTCCCAGTCGTCGATACGTTCGAGGCCCGGCGCATCCGTCCTCACGAGCACACGCACGTCGCTCTGTCCATCGTGCGCCGCGACGTCCACCCAGTCCGCATAGAGTGTGCCGGTGGTGTAGTACTTCTCTCCGTCCAGATGCCACGCGCCGTCACTTCGTGTGAGACGCACACTGTTGCTCGTGACGGCGGTGCGCTCGGCCACGGCGCCGCCAATTATCTGTCCTTGCACGATGCGCGTAAACCAGCGCTCGCGCAGTGCGTCGTCGCCGTTTTCGAGCAGCGATTCGATGAAGCCGCCGTGCACCCTCAAAATTTGCGGCAGATTCGAATCCGCTTCCCCGAGTCGTGTAACGAGGGCGAGGAACTCGCTGAGCGAGACGCCTTCGCCGCCGTATTCGGTGGGCACGCGCAGCTTCGTATAGCCGGCCTCGCGCAGCCACTCGACCGGGGCGTAGGCAAGCTCGCGGTGTCGTTCGCGATGCACCGCGCCTTCGGCGATGCGTTCGAACACAGGTGCGAAACGGCGCGTGAGGGGACTGTCGTCGAAAAGCTGTGCGGCGTCGGCAATACCTGCCGTATGCGGAGGAACGTCGGGCGAGATAGGTGCGGACATGGGTTCTCCATTGAGGCGCGCAATGCGCAATCCGGCAACGGTACGACATGCGGCACGCCCGGAGCAACGAAGCATTTGGCCAATTCTTAGCAGCAGAAGCGAAATGGTCGCGGGCGGTGTGAGGCGGTCAGGGCCGCTCGCGCATGATGCATTGTTCATTGCGCGTGGGCGACGCCGATGAGCCGTCGCTGATTGCTCATCGCCAATTGCCCGTCGCCCACTGCTCACTGCCCACTGCTCATTGCTCATTGCTCATCGCCCATCGCCTATGTCAATCGCTCGCCCCGCACGAGTCCCGCATGAGCAGTCAAGCGTGCGGCCGCGCACACACGCCGCCACGCGCGAGGTGCATGCTCGTCGTCACATCTGCGCGAAGTCGCGCCGGCGAGCTTGCGCCGCCGCCGCGCAGCCGCGCCGCACACGCTGACTGTCAGAGAACAAAGCGGCCAGCGGACCCACCCCCCGTGAGACGGTATGAACAAGACAACGCCTAGCGCACGCCGCTACGACGTGATCACCGACGAAGCACAATTTCGCGCGCTACAGCCCGAATGGGACGCACTGTGGACGCGCGCGCAAGGCCACTACTATCAATCGTTCAGCTACTGCTGGCTGGCATGGCAGCATGTGTCGAAGCCGCACGGACGTCTGCTCCGATGCATCGTCGGCCGCGAGGACGGCAAACTGATCATGGTCTGGCCGCTCGAAGCGGTGAAGCGCGCGCTGTGGACCTATGTCGTGCCGCTCGGACCAGAAGGCGGCGACTATACGAGCGTGCTCGTCGCGGAGGACCCGTCGGCCACGGCGCTCATAGAAGGCGCATGGAAGACTGCGCGCGGGCGCTGCGGCGCGGACTTCATCCATCTGCCCTACGTTCGCGAGACGCTTCACCTGCACACGCTGGTCTCACGCGAACGGCACGTGCTCTTCACCGAGGCACATCAGGCGTCGGCCGCGCGATTGCGCGGGCAGGGCACGTGGGACGAATATTGCCGCTCGCTTGGCTCGTTGTTCGGCAAGCGGCCCGGCACTTTCGTCAAACGTCTGTCGAAGGAAGGCACGGTCGCAGTGCGCGTGCTCGATCCCGCCGAAGAACGCGAGACGGCCTCGCTTATCGAATGGATGTTCAACTGCAAGCGAAGCTGGAGCGACCGCGTCGGCAAACGCAGTGTGTGGCTCGACTCTCCCGCGTTCGAGCTGTTTCTCGGCAAGCTGATTCATTCGGCCGAAGTTCCGTCGATGGCGCGCCTCATCGTCGTGACGCTAAACGACGCGCCGGTTGCGGGGATTATCGTCAGTCTGGGCAACCCGTGGGCGAGCGCGATTTTTGCCGGCTACGATCCATATTACGGACGCTGCTGCCCGGGCCTCATCGCAGTCGAGCAATGCGTGAAGTGGGCGTTCGACAACGGCTACGACCTCGACTTCGGTGTCGGCGGGGAGCGCTTCAAGGCGTATTGGGCGCGCGGCGAAGGGTCGAGCGCATGGACCACGCAGATCGTCAACTCGAGCTGGGGACTGCTTGCGATCCGCGCACGGCGGCTCGTCCGCGCGCTCGCATCCGTGGCGCGTACGCGCACGCAGCGCGCTACGAGCGGTCGCGATTGCGCGCTCGCGTCGCGCCGGTAATCACCGCGATGCCTAACAGAATCACAGCCACGATCGCGATGACATGCTGCGCGACATGCAGCGCCATCAATCCCCAAGCCACGCCGCCGATAAAAATAATCCATCCGACCAGGTAGATAAGCAGGGTCATCGTTTTTCTCCTTGTAGTTTCGGCTCATGGCGCCGGTAGCCTCCCGTGAAAAACTTACCGTGCGCCCCGATGGGCCGCCGATCAGGTCTTCCAATAGCGCACGCGTCGCGCGCCGCTATCGGAAGACCATCAGCGGGCCTATCTTCAAGCACATTGCGCGCCTGACCGTGGCGTCGCCACGCGAAGCCTGGCCGGAACGAGGTTTGCTTGCCGTCGTTATCCTCCGCATGCCCTATGCCCTATGCCCTATACCCACGCCCCACCAACCAGCGAGGAGCGCAACGCGACGAATCATGGCCACCACCCGGCGCACATCTAAAGGCACGCCAGCGGCAGAAGGTGAAACCGCTGCAAGCCCCGAAGTCGATCCCGACCAGCACCCGGCAACGCTCGACGCTTGCCGCCGCTGCCCCTTGTGGGCCAATGCGACGCAGGGCGTGCCCGGCGCGGGTCCACGGCGCGCGCCGATCATGATGGTCGGCGAGCAGCCCGGCGACAAGGAAGATCTGGCGGGCCTGCCGTTTGTAGGACCGGCCGGCGCCTTGCTCGACGATGCCCTCGCCGAGGCAGGCGTTGCGCGCAAGGAAGTGTATGTGACCAACGCCGTCAAACATTTCAAATGGACGCCGCGTGGCAAGCGCCGCATGCATAAAACGCCGGCGCAGCGCGAGGTGGACGCGTGTCACTACTGGCTGGAGCGCGAGCTCGAAAGTGTGGGAGCCCATGTGATCGTGGCGTTGGGCGCCACTGCGTTGAAGGCGGTGCTCGAAGATCCGAAGTCGCGTTTGCAGGATTCGATCGGCAAGGTCATTGAACATGGCGACCGCCTGGTGGTCGCGACGTATCACCCGTCGTTTGCTCTGCGGGCACCGGACCCTGAGACGCGCCAGCGGGCCTACGCGGCGATTGTCGCCGCGCTGCAGGACGCCAGAAAGCTCGCGAAGCGGCACAAAAAATAGCCGACGCCTGACCTGCTGTCAGGCCGCTGCTTCGTGCGCGTGCAGCCCGAGGAGCTCCATCAGTCTTTGCGCATCGAAGGGCGCGTTCGTCTTTGCGTCGTTGTCGAAATAGCAGTACACGTCGCGCGTTTGCGCGCGGGGCGGCTGTAGTTGCGGTGCGGCAAGACGCGCATCGACGGGTTGTGCGCCACGGCTCCATGCCTCAATCCTGCGCGCCCAGCGTTCGAGCGATGCATCCGAGTACTCGCCCGAATATTTCGTTTCGGTGCCGTGCAGCCGTATATAAACAAAGCCTGCGCTCAGATCTTCGAACTGCGGCCACGCTTCGGTCGAATCCGACACGACGAGCGCAACCTTATGGCGACGCAACAGCCTCACGAAGGCCGGATCGACGAAGCTCTCGTGGCGCACTTCCACCGCGTGCAGCAGCTTGCGCTTGCGGTCGATCTCCAGATACGGCGTCTTCACGCGCTGATCATGCTGCTGCGCTAGCGCGAGCGCCGCCTCGTTGTCGCGCGGCAGCAGGCTCAGAAAACGCTCCATGTGTTCCGGGTCGAAACGCAGCGATGGGGGAAATTGCCACAGTATCGGCCCCAGCTTGTCCTTGAGCGCGAGCAGCCCTTGTGCAAAGAAATTCGCGCATGCCACGGTGGCTGTTTCGTCGCGAAAGCGCAGCAGGTGGGTCAGATAGCGCGCGCCTTTCACGCTGAACACAAAACCCGGCGGCGTTTCGGCATACCAGTGCTGCCAGCTTGCTAGCGATTGCAGGCTGTAGTGCGTGCCGTTGATTTCGATCGTCTGCATGAGGCCCGCCGCGTACTGCAACTCATTGGCCTGCTTCAGGCCCTTCGGATAGAACGTTCCGCGCCATCCCTTGTAGCGCCAGCCCGAAATGCCGATGTGAATCCCGCCTGATGTGCTTTTCACGTCGCTGTCCGCATTGTCTTGAGATCGAAGTTTGGACCTGAAGGACAGCAAAGCGCGTGCCATTGCAGGGCACAGGCGTTGCTGCATCTGCGTATCGGACAATGCATCCGCACACGGCGGATCGCGCGATCAATGGCGAAACACAAAGGCGCAACGCAAAGGCGCAACCGCATCGCGCAGTGCATGGCGCGCAAACATTTGGAGGCACGCATGGCAGGCACGGATTTCCGCAGCACAGACCTCGAAACCCACAACGACGGCACGATGCGCGTCAAGCATCGCGGCGTGGACATTGTGGTCAGCGCGAAGCAGAACAACCGCGGCGCGTGGGTCGCGCTAATCGAGGCCTCGGTCGACGGGCAGCCGTTTCCGCTGCCCGACGTGGAACCGGTCACGCCGGAATGGACGACGCACGCCGAGGCGCTGCGCGACGGCGTGGAGCGCGGCTGTTATCTGGTCGAGCGAAAGGCCGGCCACGGCCTCGAGGACTCCGCGCACGGATCGGGAGCAAGCTGATGAACCACCTTGTCAATCTCATCTGCCGCGCGATGGTGTCGGGTACCGCCGCGGGCGGCGCCGCAGCCGTCACGGCGGGCGCGCGGGCGCGCGCCGACGGCAGCACGCCTTATGCGCCGCTCAATGCCGTCACTCATTGCCTGTGGCCGCGCCGCGCGTTCAGCGAGACGGAGCCCAGCGCCCGTTTCACGCTGACGGGGCTCGCAATTCACCAGGCGTCGGCGATTTTCTGGGGCGTGCTGTTCGAAGGACTGCTGGAGCGCTGGCAGTGCCGCGTCAGGCGCCGCGCGGGCGTGGCGGACATCGCGGCAGCCGCGGCGAGCACTGCGGCGATCGCCTATACCGTCGACTATCACGCGGTGCCGAGCCGCCTCACGCCCGGCTTTGAAGCGCATCTGTCGAAGCGCTCGATGTTCTACGTGTACGCCGCGCTTGCGGCCGGTTTCGCGGCAGCCGCACTTTGCCGCAGCAACAACAGCGAGTAAGCCGCGGGGAAAGCGACCGGCGCGAGCAGCAGGATTTCGCGCCGGTGTTCAGCTTCCCGCCGAAGTTCAGGCTGCTTCCGCCTTCCGTGCATCCGCCGCGCGCTCAACCAGAATCACGAACGGCTCGCCTTCGTGGAGCTCATAGCGGCGAATCTGCGCGACCTGGTCGGCGGACAGCACCTTGCCCTTCGTCATCAGCAGCGTGCCGCGCGAGGTGCGCAGGTCGTCGGCGAGTTTCATGCCTTCTTTCAGATGCGAGGCGTCGACGCGGTCGGGCACGCCTTCCGGCGTCAATTCCGCGTGCTTCGTGAGCAGCTCGATGTACTTCTCCGCAATCGCGGGATCGTAGCGGATTCCGCTTTGCGCGCGCACGGTGGAGATGATCTGCGCGTCGCCCATCTTCTGCGGGGCGATCACGCCGATGCGCAGATCTTCCGCGTCGCGCGCGAGAGCCAGCACGCGCGCGCCGAGCGGAATCAGGCCGCCGATCAGGCCATCCGGCGTGCCGCGTCCGTCGTAACGTTCGTACTGGTGACGGATCATGGTCTGCACGCCGCTCAGCTGCGAGACAGGCGTGAGCGCCATCTGCCCATGCAGCGGATGAAGCTGATACAGCTTCGCCTCCTGTGGTTGCAGCTTGGCGATAGGCGTTTTCAGCAATGCATCGGGCAGAAACAGTTTGCCGATGCCGTGCAGCAAACCCGCCATCAGCAGTTCGTTGCACGCGTAGTCGCTCAAGCCGAGCGCAGCGCCCAGCTGTCTGGCCGTTTCGCCGATGCGCGCGGAATGGCCGGGCAAACCGCAGCGCATTTCGACCATGTTCGCGCACACCTTCACCATCGTCAAAAAGTTGCTTTTCAGGTCCTGCTGCGCGCCTTCGAGAAACATCACAGTCTGACGTATTTCCTCGGTGCGGGCATGCACCTCGCGCTCCAGTTCCTGGTTGAACGACGCGAGCTTGCCGTTCTGCTCCTGCAGCAGCGCGGTCAGCCGTTCGGCCTTGCGGTGCAGCGCGAGTTGTTCGAGCGCGCGCTGGATTGTCAGCAGCAGGTCCTGATCGTCCCAGGGCTTGTGCAGGTAGTGATAGACGTGGCCTTCGTTGACCGCGCGCACGACTGCATCCACCTCGGAATAGCCGGTGAGCAGAATGCGAATGGCGTCGGGCGTCATGGTGCGCGAGCGCGCGAGAAACTCGGCGCCGTCCATATTCGGCATGCGCATGTCGGAGATGATGACGTCGACCCGCGCCGATTCGAGCAGCGCGAGCGCCTCCGCGCCGCTGTTCGCGCTCAGCACCTCGTACTTCAATGGGCGCAACAAGCGTTTGAGCGACGAGATCACGCCCGGCTCGTCGTCCACGAGCAGCAGGGTGGGGACCGGTGCGGCGTCGGTATCGGCGGCAGCAGGCGACGCGGGCTCCGCCAGTTCGACGTTGCCGGGTCCGCCCGGCGTAGCGCTTGCCTGAAGTTCAGACATGATTAACCTCGTGATTGATGTCGCGCGACAGCGCGTGTTGCGTCAGCTTGCATGAGTGCACCTCACAGCGCCTCGAGAAAGTGGTCGAGCGCTTCCTTCATTCCGCGGATCGCCGCATCGGGCAACAGCAGCACCATGCGCGCGCCGAAGCCGCCTTCCTCGAGTGTGAAGTGAATCTCCAGCAGCAGCGCGACGTCCCAGCGCCCGCCGGGCAGCAGGGCGTCCTGCTTCTTGCCCGCGAGCGGCAACAGTGTCGGCTGCGAGAAGCAGATGTGCCGCCCCAACTGTTCGAACACGCTTTGCACGCACGCGCCGACCAGCAGGTTGGTGATGTCGCACAACACTTCGACTTCGGTGTCCGGCGCGCTCACGTCATGGCCCATCAGCTGTTGCAGTTCGCGCTGGCCGTCCTTGCCGACCAGCACGATAGCCTCGCCGGATATGTCGGACTGGAACGCCTGGCGCACGGGCCGCAATTCGCCGTCGTCCTGCGCGCCAAGCGCGGTGCGCAACTGTTCGACGCCGACCAGACGGATGTCGGGCACCGAAAGCGTGACGAACGCGCCCAGCAGTTTGGCCAGCGCGGCGGCGGCCTTGCCCATGCCGACGTTGCAGATTTCCTGCAAGGCGTCGCGCTGGTCTTCGTTCAGAGACTGTTCATTCATGGAGACCGTACTCCGCGAGAATCGGCCGGATTGCTTCGGGGGAGACCGGCTTCGAAATGAAGCCGATCGCACCGAGGGCCTTCGCACGCTCGACGGCGCCGCACTGCACGTCCGCCGAGACGACGATCACAAATGTATCCAGGCCTTCGTGCTGGATTGCTTCGAGCACCTGAAAGCCGTTCATGACGGGCATCGTCAGATCGAGAAAGATCACGGCGCCCTTGCCGGCCCGATACAGCTCGAGCGCGGCGGCGCCGTCCGACGCCTGGGTAACTTCGACGTCCCATTCTTCCGGCAGGGAGCGGATCAGGAGTTTTCGGGCGAGTGTCGAATCGTCGACAACCAGTACGGGCAATGGCATAGGTCTACCTCATGTGGCTGCCGGCGACTGCGCCGGCAACGCGATTGCATCCAGCGAGCCGTTTGGCGCAAGCGCTTCGGTTCTGCTGGTTTCTTCAAACTGGGTTGCGTCCACAGGCAGCGTGACGCGGAACGTCGTGCCTTCGCCGACGGTGCTGTCCACGGAGATCGTGCCGCGGTGCGCGTTGACGATTCCATAGGTCACCGACAAGCCGAGGCCGGTGCCCTGGCCAACCGGCTTCGTCGTGAAGAACGGGTCGAAGATACGTTTCAGATGCTCGGGCGGAATGCCGCAGCCGGCATCGGCGATTTCAAACCACACGTGCGGTGGATCGGCGGCGTCCATGCCGGTACGCACGGTGATGGTGCCGCGAGCCGCGCCGTGCTGCTCGTGATTGCCGCCGTACGCCTGCGCCGCGTTGACCACCAGGTTCAGCACGACCTGGCTGATCTGCGAAGGGATGCAACGCACGAGCGGTAGCTCGGCATAGTCGCGCACGAGATGCGCGCAGTACTTCACCTCGTTATGCACGATGTTGAGCGTCGACTCGATGCAGCGATGAATGTCCGCAAGCTCCCACACATGTGTGCTGTCCACGCGCGAGAAGTCGCGCAGATCCACCACGATGGTGCGCACGCGCGCGAGTCCTTCCTTCGATTCCTGCACGAGCGTGGGGGCGTCGCCGAGCAGATACTCGAGGTCCGCCTGTTCGGCCAGCGTCTCGATGTCTTTTGTCAGTGCGGGCGCGGCCTCGCTCACCATGCGTTCGACGTCGGCGGCATAGTGGATCAGCGTCTTGACATAGTTATCGAGCGTGTTCAGATTCGACAGCACGAAGCCGACGGGATTGTTGATCTCATGCGCGACGCCCGCGGCCAACTGACCGATCGCGGCCAGCTTTTCCGATTGCAGCAACTGCTGATGCGCATGGGCAAGCGCTTCGTTGAGCGAAGTAAGCTGCTCGTTGCGCACGGTCAGTTCCGCGAGCGCGCTGCTCACCGCTTTCTCGCGGTCCTGAAGCTCGCCGTAGGCGATGCAGACGTCGGTCGTGTCGACAATCGTGACGCCGACCGCAAACACCTCGCCGTGATCGTCCTCGATTGGAATGAAGCTGCAGTTCTGACGCATTGCGTCGATCGTGCCGGTGATCGGGCGTGAATGCTCGAAGCGAAACAGATACGGGCGGTGTTCCCATGACGAGTACGCCGGTGTGCCGAGCACGAACACGCCCTCGATCTTGCGGCTCAGCCACTGCCGCGGCAACTCGGGGAACGCGTCGAGCAGGTTTTGCCCGACTACCGATTCGGCCGAACGTCCGCTGTGCGAGTGCATGAAGCGATTCCAGGTGAGAATGCGCAGCGAGCGATCCACCGTGAAAACGCCGCAATTCACCCGCTCGACAATGGCTTCCGACAGTTTGGTTTTCACCGAAATGGCCCGTGAAATGACAAAGCATGCGGCGCTCTCATCGCCGGACCTGTGAGTACTGTTGCGTGGTGGCCCGGCGTCGCCGCTATGAATCAATTAACGGAGCGCAAGGGCCTCGCAGGGAGCGGTATTTACCCTGGTTCAAAACGCATCGGGCGCAAGCGCGGGCAGGCGCGGATGCAATCGCCGCGGCCGACGCTGCCACGCAAGCGGCCCGCGTCCAGGGGTTTCCCGTCATGCGCCGCGTATCAAGCAGGCCGTGAATCCGCCGTAAACAGCATGAAGAGGGACATCTCGCCGCGCGCAATCCGGTTGCGCAATCCGGTTTGCCTCTGCCGGCCGCGAGGCCCATCGTCCGGCACTGTTCAGGAGGAGTCATGCATTCACGCCTTGCGCTCACAGCCATGCTGCTCGTGCTGTGCGGCCTATGCATGCGCCCTGCGTGCGCGCAGAACGCGCCGCAGCCCGCCAGTCGCGCGGCAGGGGCCTCGCCGCTCGATCTCGCCGCGATGCAGCGCGCCGTGGATGGCGCGAGCGAGCCGGCGTCGCGCTGGAACGGACCGAGGTCGGGCCCGGCGGCAGTGCCCGGTGCAACGATTGCGATCATCAGCGAGGATTTGCGCAACGGCGGGGTCCTGGGTGTCGCCAAAGGCATCAAGGAAGCCGCCAACGCGATCGGCTGGAGTACCCGCGTCTACGACGCGCGCGGAACCGCCGCGGGCCGCAGCAAGGCCGCGGCGGCCGCGCTTGCATTGCAACCGGACGGCGTGATTCTTGTCGGCGTGGACGCGGCCGACATGAAGCAGGATCTGCTGCCATTCGCCGCGCGCAAGGTTCCGCTCGTCGGCTGGCATGTCGGTCCGGTTGCGGGCGTTATGACGAACGGTCCGGTGGCGATGAACGTGTCCACCAATCCGCTGGATGTCGCGCGTATCACGGCAATGGCAGCCGTGATCCAGTCAGGCGCGCGCGCGGGCGTGGTGGTGTTTACCGACGGCAATTTCCAGATCGCGCGAGCCAAGACGGATGCCATGCTGGAAGTGATTCGCGCGTGCCGCGATTGCCGGCTGCTGGCGGTGCGCGACGTCGCGATTTCGAAAAGCGCCGAGCAGATGCCCGCGCTCACCGACGACCTGCTCGCGCAGTACGGCAAGCGCTGGAATTACGCACTTGCAATCAACGACATTTACTTCGACTACGCCGCTCCCGCGCTGACCCGCGCCGGCGAACGCAACCCGGGGCTAAGCATGCTGTCGGCCGGCGACGGCAGCGCGGCGGCATTCCTGCGCATCCAGGCGGGGACGTTCCAGACCGGCACAGTCGCGGAGCCGCTCAACCTCCAGGGCTGGCAACTCGTCGACGAACTGAATCGCCTGCTCGCGCATCAGCCGGTCACGGGCTATGTGTCGCCGGTTCATCTGGTGACGGCGGCGAACATCCGCTTTGATGGCGGCTTGCAAGGCCAGTTCGATCCCGGCAACGGCTATCGCGACATCTACCGCGGCATCTGGAAGCGGTGAGAGCCATGACGAACCCCGCGGGAACGGGTACATGCGCCTAGCCGCCATACGCCTCGCGCGATTGCCGCGCTCATTGCGCTGGCAATTCACGCTCGCGACTGTCGTGCTCACACTGCTGATCGCGACGAGCGGCCTCACGGCCGTCTACACGCTGCGTGTGACGACGAACGAGACGCGCCTGCTCGCCACCGGCGAACTCACCCGCATGCAGGCCGCCGACACGCTCGTGCAGCACACGTTGCTGATCGAGCGCGAAGCGTCGCGGCTCGCGAGCGCCGGCTCGCTCGATGCGATGCGCGCGAGCTATGCCGACATTCTCAAGCAGCTGGAAACCTTCGACCGTCTGTCGGACCGGCTCGCCGCCGCCAGTGACGACCTCAGCGTGCTCGACCTTCATCAGGCGAGCCAGTTGTTCCGCAACACGGTGAATATCGTCGCGCAGTTGCGCGAGAGCGAACTGCGCGCGGCCATCCAGCCAGCGCCGCGCGCGGCGGCAGCGGAAGACGGCGCAGGCGCGCATGCCGCTTCGACGCCGCCTGCATCGCGCGTTACATTTAGCGACCGTCTGAGCCAGCAGGCGAGCGCGATGGTAGCGTCGGCGCAACTTCAATCGGATCGATGCACGCAGGAGTTCCAGCAGGCCGTGCAGCAGCTCGCCGGGGCGTCCGCGCGAAACGAGCGCTGGATTACAGGCCTCGTTGCAGTGAGCCTGCTCTTCGCATGGCTCGTCGCGCATGCGTTTCTCGGCAAGCATGTGCTCGCGCGCCTCGAAGTGGTCAGCAGCAATCTGCGTACCGGCGAAGCGGCGCAAGGGCCGCACGCCGCGCGCGTCGTGAAGGGCCGCGACGAAATCGGCGACATGGCGCGCGCCGTCGAGCAGTTCCAGCAGGACAGACGCGAACTGGCGCGCGCCTATGCGGCGCTGCGCGAAGAAAAAGTCCGCCAGGAGGCGCTCATCAACGAGCTCGCACAGGCGCACAGTCAGTTGTTGCAGTCGGAGAAGCTCGCCTCGATCGGGCAGCTCGCGGCGGGCGTCGCGCATGAAATCAACAATCCGGTGGGCTTCGTGAATGCCAACCTCGGCACGCTGCAACGCTATGTCGCGGATCTGCTCACCGCGCTCGCCGCTTACGAGCGCACCGAGGCCGAACTGATTGCCGAATCGCGCGCCACGCTGGCCGCATTGAAGCGCGAGATCGACATCGACTATCTGCGCACCGATATTCCCGCGCTGCTGTCCGAATCGGTGGAAGGCTTGCAGCGGGTCAAACGCATCGTGCAGGGCCTCAAGGACTTTTCGCATGTCGACAAGGCGGAAAGGCAGTGGGCCAATCTCGAGAGCAATCTGGATACGACCATCAACATCGCCTGGAACGAGTTGAAGTACAAGGCGGAGCTCAAGCGCGAGTTCGGCGCGATTCCCGAGCTCGAATGTATTCCGTCGCAACTGAACCAGGTGTTCATGAATCTGCTGATGAACGCGGCCCAGTCCATTGAAGGACACGGCCGTATCACCGTGCGCACCGGTCACGACGAGAACACCGTGTGGGTCGAGGTAGAGGACACCGGGCAAGGCATCAAGCCGGAGCATCGCGACCGCATCTTCGACCCGTTCTTTACCACGAGGCCGGTCGGCACCGGAGCAGGGCTCGGCTTGTCGATTTCGTACGGCATTGTCCGCAAGCAGGGCGGGCGCATTGAGGTACGCTCGGAAGTTGGAGCGGGCTCGACCTTCCGCGTGATCCTGCCGAAAAGTCCCGCAGAGGCGCTCGCGGCAAGCGGCGCCTAGCCCTTAGATCGAAGCGATCAACGCCTCGGCGGGCGCGAGACGGTTCATGCCGTTGACGAGCCGCTGACCGTCGCGGCCTGCAAGCGTCGATAACAGCACGGTGCCTGCGGGCGACTGCACTTGCGCATCCGCTGCGCCCATGTTCAGCGCAATCCACAGGCGTTGGTTGCGGTAATGCCGCTCGTAAGTAAGCACGTCCCCATAGGCGGCGACATGTTCGATCTTGCCTTGCACGAGCGCCGCATTGTTGCGCCGCAACTTCAGCAGCCGGCGATACAGCGACAACATGCTCGACGCGTCGCCGTCCTGGCTTTGCACGCTGGTCGGGGTGGCGACCGGTAACCATGACCTGCCGGTTGTAAAACCGGCATTGGGCAGCGACGCGTCCCATTGCATCGGCGTGCGCTCCGGGTCGCGCCCCTGACCGATGCCGGGCTGGCGTAGTTCCGCCGGGTCCTGCACCTGATCCGGCGGGATCACGCCGTCCGTCATACCGATCTCGTCGCCGTAATAGAGCGTGGGCGTGCCGCGCAACGTCAGGAGCAGCACGGCGGCCACGCGTGCCTGCGCCGGGCCCACGCGCGAGGCGACGCGCGGATTGTCGTGATTGCCGAGCACCCAGTTGGGCCACGCGTGTTCGGGCAGTGCGCTGTCGTAATCGCCGATCATGCGGGCGATGTCGCCCGCATGCCATGTCGCGTTGAGCAACTGGAAATTGAACGGCATGTCGGCGCCGTCGCCGTTCGCGCCGTAATAGCGGACCAGTTGCGGCACCGGCAGATAGATTTCGCCGATCAGCACGCGCTCGCCGTATGCGTCGAGCGTGGCGCGCATCGAGCGCACGATCTCGTGCACCTCGGGCTGGTCTTCTGTGTAACGCTGCAATTGCCGGTGATGGTCCGGCTGGCCGGGCTCGTACGCCGGGTTGGGCGGGTTGTCGCGGAACTGCGCGTCCTTGATCAGCAGCCACAGCACGTCGACACGAAAGCCGTCCACGCCGCGATCGAGCCAGAAGCGCAGCACGTCGTCCATCGCGCGGCGCACCTGCGGATTGCGCCAGTTCAGGTCCGGCTGCTCGCGCAAGAACGCGTGGTAATAATACTGGCCGGTACGCGCGTCCCATTCCCACGCGGACCCGCCCATGCGGCTCAGCCAGTTGTTGGGCGGGCCGCCGTCGGGCGCCGGATCGCGCCACAGGTACCAGTCGCGTTTCGGATTGTCACGCGAGGCGCGGCTTTCCTCGAACCACGGGTGCCGGTCCGACGAGTGGTTGGGCACGAAATCCAGCAGCACCTTGAGCCCCAGGTCGTGGGCCCGGTCCACTAATTGCTTGAAGTCGGCAAGCGAACCGAACATCGGGTCGATGTTGCAGTAGTCCGCGACGTCGTAGCCGAAGTCGGCCATGGGCGACGGATAGATCGGGGAAACCCACACTGCATCCACGCCCAGCTCGGCGAGATACGAAAGGCGCGAGGCGATGCCCGCGAGATCGCCGATGCCGTCGCCGTTGCTGTCCTGAAACGAGCGCGGATAGATCTGGTAGATCACGCCGCGTTGCCACCATGCCAGTTCCGACATTGCAAGTCCTCTCAACGATCGATTGTCAAGGCGCGAGGCGCGGATCGCATGCTCAATGACCTCTGGTACAAGAACGCCATCGTCTACTGCCTCTCGGTAGGCACGTTCATGGACGCCGATGGCGACGGCGTGGGCGATTTCAAGGGCCTGTTGCGCCGCCTCGACTACCTGCAAGGCCTCGGCGTCACGACGATCTGGCTGATGCCGTTCCAGCCTTCGCCGGGTCGCGACAACGGCTACGACATTTGCGACTATTACAACGTCGATCCGAAGTACGGCACGCTCGGCGACTTCTCCGAATTCACGCATGCGTGCCGCGAACGCGGGCTGCGTGTGATGATCGATCTGGTCGTCAACCACACGTCCGATCAGCACCCCTGGTTCAGGCAAGCACGCAGCGATCCCGGCTCGGAGTATCGCGACTGGTACGTGTGGTCCGACCGGCAGCCGCCCAATGCAAAAGACGGTGTGGTTTTTCCCGGCGTGCAGAAATCCACATGGACTTTCGACAAGCAGGCAAAGCGCTGGTATTTCCACCGCTTCTACGACTTCCAGCCCGACCTGAACACCAGCAACCCATACGTGCAGGCTGAATTGCTGAAGATCATGGGTTTCTGGATCCAGCTCGGCGTGTCCGGTTTCCGCATGGACGCGGTGCCCTTCGTGATCGCGACGAAAGGCCCCAAGGTGCGCAAGCCGGTCGAGCAATACGACATGTTGCGCGCGTTTCGCGAGTTTTTGCAGTGGCGTCAGGGCGACGCGATCATCCTCGCCGAGGCCAACGTCCTGCCCAATACGGACCTGGACTATTTCGGCGACGCAGGCGAGCGTCTGCAGATGATGTTCAATTTCCAGCTCAACCAGAACACCTTCTACACGCTTGCAACCGGCGATACCGCGCCTTTGAAGAAAGCACTGACGGCGACGAGACCGCGTCCGCCGACCGCGCAATGGGGCGTGTTCCTGCGCAACCACGATGAGCTCGATCTGGGCCGCCTGACGCCCGAACAGCGTGAGACCGTGTTTGCCGCGTTCGCGCCCCAGCCAGACATGCAGCTCTACGAGCGCGGCATCCGCCGCCGCCTCGCACCGATGCTCGCCGGCGACAGGCGCCGGCTCGAGCTTGCGTACAGCCTGATGCTGACCTTGCCCGGCACGCCGGTGTTCCGTTACGGCGACGAAATCGGCATGGGCGACGATCTGAGCCTGCCCGAGCGCGAATGCGCGCGCACGCCGATGCAATGGTCCGCGGAACCGCACGGCGGTTTCACCAAGCACCCTAAGCCGCCGTGCCGCGTGATAACGGGCGGCGCTTACGGCTTCGAGAGAATCAACGTGGCAAGCCAGCGGCGCGATCCGAATTCGATGCTCAACTGGATGGAGCGCATGATCCGCATGCGCCGCGAAGTGCCGGAGATCAGTTGGGGCGACTTCGAGGTGCTGCGTGCGTCGCGCAGTGATGTGCTCGCGCTTCGTTACGACTGGCGCAACAACTCGGTGCTGTGCCTGCATAACTTCGGCGCCGCGGCGTGCACGGTGCGATTCCGCTCCGGCTGCACGGAGCCGGGGCAGAAGCGGCTCATCAACCTTCTCTCGGACGATCACAGCGAGGAGCACGACGACGGCCGCCATGCGGTCGTGCTCGAGCCTTACGGATACCGGTGGTATCGCGTGGGCGGGCTGGATTATCTGTTACGACGCAGCGAGATCTAGACACGCTCATGAAGCTGCCAACCTGCGAGACTATGCGATGAACAAGCTTTACGCCGGATTGCGCAAGGCGCGTGCAGGCACCGTAGCCGTGCTGTTCGCGCTGAGCCTGACGGCCTGCGCGTCGACTGCCGAAGATATCGGCGACACCGGGCTCGGCCCGCACCCCGAACTGCCGGCGCCGCAAAACTCGCTGCTGCCGACCATCAACATCGCGCCGGTGCAGAAGCGCGCGAGCCAGAACACGCCGACTGCTCCCGAAGGCTTCACCGTGAGCGCCTTCGCGAGCGGGCTCGAGCATCCGCGCTGGCTCTACGCGCTGCCGAACGGCGATCTGCTGGTGGCAGAAAGCAATGCGCCCGCGCAGCACGACGAGCACCAGGGCCTGGTCGGCTGGTTCCGCAAGCAGGTAATGAAGCTGGTGATGAAGCGCGCAGGCGCGGGCGTGCCGAGCCCCGACCGGATCGTGCTGCTGCGCGGCGCGGGCAGCAGCGCAGAAAGCCGCAGCGTGTTGATCGAGGGCCTTCACTCGCCGTTCGGCATGGCGCTCGTCGGCGACTCGCTATACGTTGCCGATACCGACGCATTGCTGCGCTTTCCGTATCGCCCAGGCGACACGCAGATCACGGCGGCCGGCGAGAAGGTCGCCGATCTGCCGGCGGGGCCGATCAATCATCACTGGACCAAGAACGTGGTGGCGAGCCGCGACGGCCAGCGCCTGTATGTGACGGTCGGCTCCAACAGCAACGTCGGCGAAAACGGTGTCGAGCAGGAAGAGGGCCGCGCGCTGATTCTCGAATACACGCTGGCGACCGGGCGCTCGCGGGTGTTCGCCTCGGGACTGCGCAATCCGAACGGCATGGACTGGCAACCCGAGAGCGGCGCATTGTGGGCCGCCGTCAACGAGCGCGACGAACTCGGCGACAACCTCGTGCCCGACTACATGACCGCGGTGAAAGACGGCGGTTTCTACGGCTTTCCTTATAGCTACTACGGGCAGCACGTCGACACGCGCGTGAAGGCGCAGCGGCCCGACAAGGTGGCAAGCGCGCTCACGCCGGACTATGCGCTCGGCAATCACACCGCGTCGCTCGGGCTCGCGTTCTATACCGGCAGGAGCTTTCCGCAGCATTACTGGGGCGGCGCGTTCGTCGGCCAGCACGGCTCGTGGAATCGCAAGGAACCGAGCGGCTACAAGGTTATTTTCGTGCCGTTCGCAAAGGGGCGGCCCATGGGCATGCCGGAGACTTTCCTGAGCGGTTTTCTGAGCCCCGACGGGCATGCTTGGGGGCGGCCCGTGGGCGTCGTGGTCGACCGGGCGGGCGCGCTGTATGTGGCCGACGACGTGGGCAACGTCGTATGGAAAGTCGTCTACGGCGGCCGGTGATGATGCGCCCCATTGGCGCTCGCGGGCGCAGCGCGAGGCGCCGCCGTGAGCGCACGGAATTGCCCGGTAAAATACCTGCCACTCACGACGGCGCGGAAGGCTCGATTCCCGCCTGCTTACTTTGAATCTCGAGGCGTTCATGTCCATGGAAACAGACACCGTCACCGACGAACGGGTGGCTCAAATAGCGGACCGCATGGCCGGCGAAGGCAAGAAGGTGTCCGCGCTGGCGATCTGGGGGGAAGTACGCAGCGGTTCGATTGTCGCTGTGTCCGCGGCGCTCGAGCGTTGGCGGCAGGCGCGGCAGCCCGCTTCGGCGCAGGCGCCTGCGTCGGTCATGACCAGCTTGCCGGACGACGTCGCGCAAACCATGCTGAGCGCCGCCGGCACGCTGTGGGCGAGCGCGCGCGAGGAAGCCGAGCGCGTCGTCAATCAGCGGCTTGCGCTGGCGGGCGGCCAGGCCGATGCGATTGCCGCCGAGCGAGACGAGGCGCTGGCCGAATATCAGAACACGCTCGCGCAAGCCGAGTTGGCGCGCGAGCGCGTCGCGACGCTCACGAACGCGCTGAGCATTTCGGAAGAGGCCCTGAATCGCCTCGCGACTGAGCAGCCGGCGCTGCGCGACCGCGCGAAGGCAGCCGAAGACCGCGTTGCGGAACTCGAGGACCGCGCGGCGGCAGCGGAGTCGCGCGTCGCGCAAACCGAGGAGCGCGAAGCGGCGAGCGAGGCCCGTATCGCCGAAGCCGAGGAGCGGGCGGCGACTGCGCAGGCGCTGGTAGCGGACCTGGAACAGCGGGCTGGGGCGGCCGAAGCACGGGTTGCCGAGCTGGAGGAACGCGCAGCGGCTGCCGAAAGCCGCGGCGCGGAATTCGAGCAACGAGCGTTGGCCGCTGAAGCACGCGTGACCGAGTTGGAGGAACGCGCCACGGCCGCCGAAGCCCGCGCCGCGGAATTCGAGCAGCGCGCGACGGCGGCCGAAGCACGCATTGCAGAAGCCGACGAGCGCGCGTCGTCTGCCGAAGCGCGGCTCCAAGCCGCTGAAGCCGCGTCGATCGAGGACCGTCAGGCGCGCGAGGCGTCGAGCACCGCGGCCATTGCCAAAGACGAAGAGATCGCGCGCCTCGTCGAGGAGCGCGACGCCGCGCGGCAACAGGCCACGGCGCTGGGCGAGGCCGGTCAGGCGCACGCGCGCGAAGTGCAACGCTGGGCTGAAGAGTCGAGCGCGGCGTCGTCGCGTGCCGAGGACGCCGCTGCGCAGGCGAGCGAAAACCTCGCGCAGCTCGCCGCGTTGCAAACCGAGTTGGATCAGGCGCGCGCGGAACTCTCGGCCGAACGCGACGCGCATGCGGCTCGCGGCGACGAAGCCTCCGCTCAGCGCGCCGAACTCGAACGCGTGCAGCAGGAACTGGCCAGCGCGCGCGAACAGCTGACGCAGATGGGCGAAGCGAACGCAGCCGCGACCGCGGAGACCACTCGCCTCGCACACGAGGCATCCGCCGCCGCAAGCCGTGCGCAGACGGCTGAACAACGTGTAGCGGAACTCGAACGTCAGCTTGCCGAAACCGAGAACACGCATGCGCAGCGGCTGCAGCAGCTTCAGCAACAGAACGCGTCGGTCGATGCGCTGTCTCCCGAGCAGGAGTCGAAGGAAGCCGCGATGGCCGAGGAACTGGCGTCGCTGCGTCGTCAGATGGCCAGCCAGGCGAAGGCGCACGAGAAGGCTTATGGTGAATTGCGCACGCTGGCCGAGCAGTGGATCGCGCACGCGAAGGAACTGAAGCAGCGGCTTGGCGCGACCAACCAGAAAGTGACGTTCCTCGACGCGCGCAGCGCGGCCGAGGTCGCGCTTTTGCGTAGGCTCTCGTCGGAACTCGAGCGGCTCAAGCCCGACCACGATCTGATCTCGCGCGACGCGCAGCAAAAGCTCATTAGCGCGACGCTCGCGGAACGTCTCGAGCAGAAAGGGTATCGGTACGATCCGGCGACTGCGGTGATGTCGAAGATCGACGCCTGACGGCTTCGCAGGTTTGCGGCTTCGCAAGTTTGCCGGGTTTGCCGCCAGGCGGCGCAGGCGCAAGCCGCCTTTGCTTACAACGGCTTCGGCGGCGAGCCGGCATCGTCCACACTATGACTGCCGGCGCCGGGCGCAGAGCTGGTGTCGCGCAATTCAGTCTCCTTGGAATCCTTCGGCACGACCTTATCGGCGTCTTTTTCATCGATCGCGTCGAGCTGGTTGCCGCCCGGCGTGCGCGGCGTGCCCGGCGCGGGCGACGGAATCGGCTGCGGCTGGGCCGGCCCCGGGCCCGACAAGCCTTCGCGCGACGGTGTGGACGGCGAAGGCGGCGCGGCGGGATCCGGAGTCGCGTTGGAAGTGGCGTTGAAAGAAGTGTCTTGCTGCTCGGTCATGAGTCGTCTCCTGGCTGGGGGGCGGTAGCGAACGGCATGTGCGTGCAATGTTTCCGGTACGCTCGGCACACGCAGCACACGCAGCACACGCAGTCCGCTCGGCGCACGCGATAAACACAGCACGCGCCGTTCCAACGGCCCACGGCACCGCGTTCGCGCATGGCCACATGGCAGGCGACTTGGCAGGACGAACGGGCAAATCGCGCGTCTAGCGCAGCACGCGCGCGACAAGCGGCAGATGATCCGACGCAATGCGCGCCGGCCGGCTTTTATCCACCTGAATATCGACGAGCCGTGCGGCCGGATGCACCCACACGCGGTCGAGCGCGAAGGTCGGAAACCGCGACGGAAAGGTGCGCGGCGCCGCCACCCGGCCAAAGCGCGTGAGCAGTGCCCGCATCGGCCATCCCCAGACAAACCATTCGTTCAGATCGCCGAGCAGAATCACCGGAAGCTCGGGCGTGTCGAACGCTTCGAGCAGCAACCTCACCTGCGCGCGTCGTTCGCGCGCCGACAGTCCGAGGTGCGTCGCGACGATCCGCATCAGGCCGTTGCCGGTGTCGATATCCACGTCGAGCGCACCGCGCGCCTCGCGGCTGCCGAACGAGAGGTCCAGCGTGCGGATTGCGCGCACCGGCAGATTGGTCAGCACTGCATTGCCGAAGCGCCGGTCGGGGCCGTCGAGCGTGGGGCCGGGCACCGCATGCATGCCGGTCAGATCCTGCAATTCGCGCAATATGTCGATGCTCGCGGCGCCGCCTAGCGGCACTTCCTGCAAGGCCACCACGTCCGCGTTCAATGCGGAGATCACCTCCGCGATGCGCGCTCCGGAGCGCCTGCCGTCCGTGCCCACCGCGCCGTGAATGTTGTAGGTGACGATGCGCAGCGGCTCGCCCGCGTGGCTCGCGCGGGCCGGCCGCGTCTGCACGCGCGGCGCGGGTTGCGCTTCTTCGAGGGCGACGGTTTCGTTCGCGCGCCCGCTCATTGCCGCCTCATCAGCATGCGCCGCAACACGAGCGACATGGACACGAGCGCCACGCCGATAACGGCGACCAGCAGCAGCGAAAGCGGCGTCGGGTGGCGCACCGCGCTCACCAGCTGGCGCGCGAAAGAGGTCGCGAGCACGACGCCTGGCGTCATACCGATGGCCGTGCCCGCCATGAAGTCCCTGAAGCGGATATGCGAGGCGCCCGCCGCAAGATTGACGATTGAAAACGGCGCGACCGGCACGAGCCGCAACAGGATGACGGCAACCAGCCCCTTGCTGCGCAGCCGCTCGCTCAACTGATTCAGGCGCGCGCCGGCCAGTTCGCGCACGGCGTCGCGCCCGAGCCAGGCGCCCGCGGCCCAGCCCGCCGCCGCGGCGATCAGCGTGCCCGCGAGCGCGTAGGCGGCGCCCGCTACCGCGCCGAACACAAGACCGGTCACGGCGATCAGCAAGGTCACCGGCACCGAGAGCAGCGCGGCGAGCGCATACATTGCCACCACGGCGAGCGGGCCGAAATGCGTGGCGGCGAGCCGCTGCGTTTCCGCGGTGAGCTTCGCGAAGCTCAGCTCGTGGCCGAACGGCGTGAAGCGCCACGCAATGGTCAATGCGACGACACCGAGCGCAAGCGCGCCGAGCACCAGCAGTTTGGCGATCACCGGACGATGCGTCGGTTCGGGCAGAAACTGCGCGAGCAGTTCGTTGGCCGCAATCGGCGCTTCCGGGTCGAGCACGTGAACGCTGTCGGCTATGTCGCGCAGTTCGGGCGGGACCTCGGGCGTCAACGGTTGCAGCGTGCGCGCGGAGTGGCCCTTCAGGCTCGCTATCGCCGCGTTCAGCCGGCCATGTCGCGCGAGCGCCTGTTGCACATCGGCCTCGCTCGAATCAAGGTGTTCTGCGAGCAGGCGATTGCGAATGCGCGCAATCGCCGCCTGGCGCCCAGGGTTGTCGCGCGCGTCGATCACGATGCAGCATTCGGAGTCGAGCACCATCGAGCGATTGTTCAGATTGGCGCTGCCGATCACGAGCAAGCGCTCGTCGACGATCATGATCTTGCTGTGCACATTGATGAACCGCCGGTTCGGCGCGTCCACCGCGGGGGCGTACATCGCGTAGCGGCCGTTGCTGTCGGCTGCTTCCAGCAGCTTGTGCAGACGGGCGCGCAAGACGCCCATGGTCGCCTCCTGAAGCCAGCCGCTCTGACGGTAAGGACACACCACGGCGAGATCGGGGCCGTCCGGCTCCGCAATACGTTTTTGCAGCGCCGAGCCGACCGAGTTAGCGGTGAAATACTGGTTCTCGATATAGATGTTGCGGCGCGCGGCGGCCACGGCGGCCAGATGCAGCGCCTTCACCTGCTGGATGGCCGGCCTGCCGTCGTAGGCGGGTTCGGTGAGCGAAATGCCGAGATCGACATCGACGAAATCCGGTTCGATGCCCGCCGGCCACAAATCCGTGCGCGGCGGCGGTTTGCCGTTGAACGGCCGGCCGGCCTTGCCGCTGCGGCGCGAGCGGCGCCAGCGCTCGCGCGCCAGATGCGCGATGGCGGCGGCGGCCGGGCCGTCGAACATCAACTGGGCGTCATGCATCGGCTCGTAGCTCGTTTTGCCGAGGTTCTTGCGCAGCGGATCGTCGGGCCGGTGTTCCGGCGTGTCCCAGCGCGAGCCGGTGAGGTCGATGCCGCCCGTGAACGCGAGGCTGTCGTCGATCACGACGATTTTCTGATGATGCGATGCGCCAAGCGGATGCCGCCCGTCGAGCCGGAACCAGAGCCGCCGGTGCGCGTGCCACGCCGGCTTGTACGAAGGCAGCCATTCGCGCTCAAACGCGTACAGCATCGCGAAATCCCAGCCGAGCAGATAGATGCGCAAGTGTGGATTTTCGTCGAGCACCGCGCACAGGAACTCGGAGAGCTTGGCTGGCAAACCGTCGTCGGCGCCGCCCGGAACCAGTTCGATGCGGCTGTCGATATCCCAGCCAAGAATGAACACGGAATGCCGCGCGCGCGGAATCATCTTGCGCAGGACCTCGTAGTACGAGGCCGCGTCGATCAGCACGCTCGCGCGATGCGCCTTCAGGATCCATTCGCAGGCGGAGCTCGTGTCCATCACCTCGCCGTCGTGAACGACGGGCGGCGCGTCGGCGGTGTCGCGCGACGGCGGATCAAGCAGTGCGGGTTGCATCGGGTCGGGTTCGCTCATAACCAGTCGGCGGAAGTCAGTGGCAATCGGCATGCAAGTGCCGTTCCATGGACCGCCCGGACCCCGCGTTGCGCCGCATGTGCCAGCGCGTGCGGCTTCGTTATGCAGAGCGCGGCGTGTATTTGCTCTACACCGGTTGCAATTTTTTGCCGACGTAACGCCGGTATCGTCAGACGATGCGGGTTACATCGGCGTGAGGCGTTTAGCGCTCAGGGCGTGCCGGCCTGGTAGCACGCCTGCGTGCCGCCCGTCTGGTAGATGAGCCGGAAGCCGCTCGTGGACGTCGCGTTCGCGTGCTTCGAGGCGAGCGTCAGCCACCCCTTGCGGGTCTGCGGCAAGGGCTTGATCACGTAGTCGGCCAGATGCGGGTCGCTCGCGACCTGGTCCGCACCGACGATGCGGCGCACGTGCGACAGGCGCTCTGCATACCAGCCGAGAAACGGCCGATAGGCGGGGCCGGCGTAGTGGCTGTCGATGATCATCCACGGATCGTGCCCCGGCTGACCCAGGTTGGCTGCGGTGTCGGTCGGGCCGAGCAGCGCGAGAAAGTCGCCGCCCAGGCGCGAATCCGGCTGGCCGATGCGGCTCAGATCGTACTTCGCGCGGTCCGCGCCCGCCTGCAGATCGCTAAAGCGCTTGCCGGTCCACGTAATCACGTGCGCGAGCTTGTAGTCGGCGGCGAAGCTGCCGCTGCCCACCGTATCTTTCTGCGTGATGTAGAGCAGGTCGCCCGGCAGCAGGTATTGCTCCATGCTCGACAGATTGCCGCGATTGATGTCGAGCAGCACGCCCGTCAGCGCATCCGTGCCCGAAGCCGGCGTGCTGCATGCCTGCACGCCGATTGCGCCGGACAACTGATTGGTTGCGAGCCCCGCGAAGTTGTAGACCCACGACGTGAAGTTCGAGCAGTCTGCGCCGTTCCACATGAGCGCCGTGCCGATCACCGCCGGCGTTTGCGCAGTCGAGGTCTGCACGCTTTGCGAACCGTCGGCGCCGCGCTGCGCGGTGCAGGTCATTTTCGGCGAATGCGGATCGGACGAGCCGCCGCTCGTGCTGCCCGCCGACGAATCGCGATAGTCCGTGCTTGCGGTATTTTCCGGCGGCGTCCAGCCCGGTATGTGGTGGTGGCAGTAGTTGAGATTCTGGTCGACCCAGAAGTTCTCGATCGCCATCACCAGCTCGCGCCGGAACGTGTCGAGATTCGTGCAGGCCGACGGCGCCGAGATAGCGCCATAAATCGCCGCATGAGGGCCCCACGTGCTGGTGGTCGGATAGGTCGACCAGTTGCTGCTCGTCATGCCCGGTACGAGCGACGCCTGCACGCTGTTCTTGCGCCCCTCGAAAAGCCAGCGGTTCTGCTCGAGCAAGGCGACGCGGTCGCCGCACGCGTTGGCCGACGCGCTCGCTGTCTGTGGGCCGGACGCCGCGGTGGTGCCGAGCATCGCAAGCGTCGTGACGCCCGAGCGGTTAAGCGGATTCGCGGCGAAGTTCGCGGCGCCGCTGCTGATATGACAGGTGTCGTCGGTGGGAGCGGCGAGCGAGCCGTCCGCGGCAACATTGCCCGCTCCCGCGTGACAGGCGGCGAGCGTGTCGCCTTTGGCCGCTTGCGCGACGATATGCTGCACGCCGGCCGCGACGCTTGCGTCGTTGTCGGTCCGGCTTTGCGACTCCGCGCCGAGCGCGAGCGCCATGCGGTTGCCGTCGGTGAGCGCGGCGGCAGTGGCGCCGGGCGCGACGAAGGCGGGCGCCGTCTGTTGCGGATCGATACCGCCGAGAAACGCCGACACGCGCGCCGAGGCTGCCGCCACATTCGACGCGGTGAGGCCGCCGGCTGCCATGGCATCGGCGACGACCGCGGTGGAATAGGGCGTGATGACCATGGTCGACGGTTCGCTGACATACACCGCCGTCAACTCCGTCTGCCCGGCGGCGGCGCTCGCGCCGGTCGCTTCCTCGCTGTAGCCGCCGCCGCTCGAGCGCACCAGCAGCGGCCAGTGCAACGCGCGCGGCAACACGAAGTGGCCATTGGCGTCGGTGACGATGGTGGCAACGGGCGTCGCCGCCGCGTGTCCGCTCGCGTCGATCGCATAGGCCGCGACATTCGCGCCCGCCACCGGCCCGAGATAGACGCTGCCGCTGATGGACGGCTGCTGGTTGGCCGCGCCGCCACAGCCGGCGAGGGCAATCGGCAACACGGCGAGAAAGGCGGTAAAAGCGCCCGGTGCGCGCAGAAAATGCATGGTTGTCTCTTTAGGTTCGCGTGAATCTGTGCTGGAACATCGACAGGATTAACGGCGGCTTGCATGACAACTTGATGCGGACAAACGAGCGCGGCACGCATTATGCGAAACCACTGAAACCAGACATTGTCCACCGGCAAGGAGATGAATATGGCTCAGCATCCCGCTCGCTCGCAGAACCACCGCCACCCCGACGAACCGCGCCCGGACGAAATCACGCGTGCGCTCGAAGGCGCACAGTTTCCGACCACGCGCGACAAGCTGGTCGAACTCGCGCAGCGTAACGGCGCGGACGGCGAAGTGCTCGCCGTGCTTAAACGCATGGGCGAGCGCAGTTTTGACAGCGTGTCGGCTGTCGTGCGCGAGGCGTCGAACGTGGAGTAGCGCGCGTATGGCGCAGAGGGCGCATGGGGCGTATAGGGCGCATGGGGCGCATGGGGCGCATGGGGCGCGCATCGTGCAGAGGATGCCGCACGCGGCCGCCGCCAGCGCAGTGTGACAAACCGAACGCATAGGCGGCGGCGCGCGTGGCCGTCCTTGCCTTCAGAAGCGCGAGAAGTCGCTGGCATTGAGCAGGAGCGCCAGCGCGCCGACCGCAATGAAACTGAAGGCCCACACCGTGTCCAGATTGAACCAGCTGCGTGACACGAATCGGAGCCCAAGATAACGGTAGACGAGCCACGCAATGACGCCGCCCGTCAGCATCATCGTGGCGGCGTGCACGCCTGACACGGCGAGCGCCATGCCAAGCCGCGACTGCATCAGAGCCTGCGCGGCCTGGTGCGCGCGGTCGAGCTGCTCGGCCCGGCAAAGGCCGAGGTAGATCGGCACCAGCATCAGTCCGGCGCCGTGCGCGAGCGCAATGGCGAACGACCACAGTGCGAGCCGCGACGGCGCAATGCGCGCGAGCACCCGCGGATGACGCCGCCGCAGTAGCAGCAGAACGCCGAAGCCGATGACGAGCGCACTGGCAGCAGCCTGGATTTCGGGCTGCCACGCGAGCAGCATGCCGAGCAGCGCGAAAGGCAGCATCATCAACACGATCGCAAGCAGATGTCCGGCGGCGAGCCAGCAAAGCGCGCCCAGCAGCGCGGACGCTTTCCTTTGCAACAGCGCGTTGGAGACGGCGAGCGGCCAGCCCATCGCCGGATTGACGCCGTGGTAACAACCGCTTGCAATCACCGCGAGCCACAGTCCCGCCTGCGACCAGCTAGCGCTCAAACGCCCACCGACGGGTAGCAGAACGAATCGGTCGAGCAGTCGCCGCCTTCCAGTCGAATCTGGTGCGCGCGGTAGCCGTCGGGAAACTTCACCCAGAAATCGTCTGCAAGCGTGAGGCCGCCGGCCGGGTCCGCATGCGCCATGACCTGTGCGGCGGGCACGCCGTTCGGATAGAACTGGTTGTCCCAGGTCGAGTACAGGGAATTGGTCCAGTAGACACGCTTGCCGTCGCGGCTGATTTCCACCATCTGCGGGCCGCCCGCGAACGACTCGCCGTTCGGATGCGGCGTGCGCCGCACGATGCCGCCAACGTGCACCGAGCCCACCAGCTTCGGCTTGCGCGGCTCCGTTACGTCGTACTGGCGCATTTCGCCGGTGCCCCAGCACGCGACATAAAGGAATTTGTCGTCGATCGATAGATCGATGTCCGTGACGAGCGGCGGCACCGCGCCGAAGCCTTGCAGCAACGGCGGCAGCGACGCGGGGTCGGCGGGCTCGGGCGCGATGGTCGCCGTCTTCTCGATGTGGAACTGTCCGCCTTCGCGCCACCAGGTCCAGATCGAGCCTTCCAGGTTGGTCGTGTCGACCACCACGCCGATGAAGCCGTACTCGCGGCTCGGATCGTGTGCGGGCCGCACCTCGAGCGCCATCTGGTGATTCGCGCCGAGATCTATCGTCTGCACGTTGCGCCGCGCGCGCAGGTCCCAGAAGTGCACCGCGTGTCCGTATCTGTTCGCCAGCAGGTCCTCGGCCACGATGCCGTTCTCGAATTGCGGCGGCAGCGCCCATTCGCTCGACACCATGTAGTCGCGCGGCAGGTTCCACCAGAAGTCGTAATGCTTCTGCTGCGGACCGCGGTCGATCTCCCAGCGGCCGAGCACTTCGAACGTTTCGCAGTCCATGATAAAGATGCCCGGCGGCCCGTCGGTGCCATCCGGCCCCGCGCCGCCGAGCGTACTGACGTAAATGCCTTCCGGTCCGCAATGCACGGTGTGCGGACGCGAATAACCCGTCTTGCGGAAAATTTCCTCGGGCTCGATGATCTTGTGAATCTTCGCCTCGGTGGGATGCGGCTTCGTATCCACGATGTAAATGCGCGACGAGCGCATGCCCGGAATGATCAGGTAGCGCCGCTCCAGAAAGGCGTGACCCGTCAGCGGCGAGAGCGCCGACGAACAGGCATTCCAGCCGAAATGGTGAAATTCGTCGCCCTTGTTCGGCACCGGCACGGTGTGCACCACCTGGCTGTAGGTCGGCGAGCCCGGCTTCACGTCGATAACGGCGAGCGCGTCCGGCTGCGAGAAATCGGGGCTGAGCAACAGCGTGTACGCGTATTCTTCCGCCGGTGCCTCCATGGCGAGCCGGGGCGACGCGTGAAAGGTGGGATCGGGCCGCATACCCATGACGGTGTCTCCTTTGTCGGGCTGGGGGCGCGGCCTTCGCGGGCCAGGCCGCGCTGAACGCACCGGACGCGCCCCGGCTTTAGATGTAGTTCACGGCTCTCGCGAGAGCAAGCCGCGGTTTCGCGAGGCTTTCCATTGACGAGGTTGCCGCGCATTCCATGCGGCGCGCTTTTAAGCGCCAGCCGCATGATCTGCGGCTGGCCGCAGCACGGACCAGGCTGTGCTTCAGGCCCGCCGCTCAAGCGAGATTCGGCGGTCCGGCCCGCAGCACGTCCACGTGTTTCGGAATCAGGCCCAGGTCGAGAAACGCATCCGCAATCTGCTGCTGCTCACCGAGAATCGCGCGCGTGATGCGCTCCGTGCCGAACTGCTGGCGTGCCACGACGGCGTCCACCACGGGCTTGGGCAGGCCCCACAGCTGCGCCAGTTCGCTCGAAAGCTGATCCTTATTGCGGCTGCCCCACTGGTCGATCTTTTCGATTTCCTCAATCACGATGCCGATCACGTCGGGATTCTTCGCCGCGTAGTTCTGCGACGAGAAGTAGTAGCCGCGATTGCCCACGACGCCGCTCGCGTCCGCAAGCACGCGCGCGCCAAGCGACTTCTGCGCGGCCGCAAGGAACGGATCCCAGATCACCCACGCATCGACCGAGCCGCGCTCGAACGCGGCGCGCGCGTCGGCGGGGGCGAGAAAGACCGTCTTTACGTCGGCGTATTGCAGGCCGTGCTGCTGCAGCAGCTTGACGAGAAAGTAGTGGACGTTGCTGCCCCGGTTCAGGACGACCTTTTTGCCTTTCAGGTCAGCCACGCTATGGATCGCCGAGCCCGGCGCGACCAGCACGGCTTCCGATTGCGGGCGCGGCACGGTCGCCGCGACGTAGGCGAGCGGCGCACCGGCGGCCTGCGCGAAAATGGGCGGCGCTTCGCCCACATCGCCGAAATCGATCGAGCCCACGTTCAGCGCCTCGAGTTGCACCGGGCCCGCGCCAAACTCCGTCCAACTCACTGAAACGTTGAGCGGCGCGAGCCGCTTTTCGAGTGTGCCGCGACCCTTGAGCAGACTCAGATAGCCCTTCTGATTACCGATGCGCAACGCGCGCGGCGCGCCTTTGGACGGCGCCTGCGCGAAGGCGAGCGGTGTGACGAACGGCGCGGCGGCGACGGCTGCCGCAGCCGTGGCGACGCCGAGCGAAAGCTGGATGAACGAGCGGCGGTGGTTCGGCGTGTTGATCTTGGACATGGCAGGCGGAAAAAGTGAGAAACGCATACGCGAGGCCATCGTACCTGCCGGCGCAGACCCGGCGAACCGATCTTTTGCCGTAAGCAAATCTGCGCAGATGGAATAGGAACAGGGATAGGGACAGGAAACAACACACACAGCGCGGAGACAGCGCGGCGCGCTTCGCGTGGCCGCGCCCCGGTTCGCGCACAGCGCACGTCGCCCGCAATGCTCGGGGCAAGATGAGAGCCCCATTGGCATCGCGCGTTCTCATGGCAACGCTCATTGTTTCCACCTTCCGCCCGAGTGATCGCGTTGACACGCGCGCTGTGCGCGGGCGTTGCGCGTCGCGCATGCATGCGTATGCCGCGGGCATCGCGATTGTCTGCGCCGCGAGCGCCGCGACGCCCGCGCGGGCAAACTGTTTCGACGACGCCGCCGCCTATCAGCACGTCAATCCGCTGATACTGCGCGCGATCGCATGGCAGGAGTCGCGCAACCAGCCAGGCGCGACGCATGCGAACGCGAATGGCTCGACCGATTACGGCGTCATGCAGATCAACGCGATTCATCTTGCCGCGCTCTCGCGCTACGGCATTACACGAGCCGAACTGATGGCGCCGTGCAAGAACATCTACATCGCCGCATGGCAATTGCGCCGGATGATCGTGAAGTACGGCAACACGTGGGCGGCGGTGGGCGCCTATCATTCGGCGACGCCCGCACTGCGCGACCGCTACGCGCGGCAGATCGCGGCGATCCTGCGGTCGTGGAACGTGTTGCCCGAGGGGCGCGCAAGTGGTGGCGGGATCGAACGCGTGTCCGCTTCAGGGGATGCGCAACGCTGAGCGCAGCATGCGGGCGGCGTCGCGATGCGCAAGCGATGCCTCGGGAATCATGCCGCCCATCGAGAAAAACCCGTGAATCATGCCTGGGTAATAGACGACGTTCGCCTCGTTGCCATAGCGCCTGAGCTTGTCGACGTAGCGCGCGTGCTCGTCCTGTAGCGGGTCGTATTCCGCCGAGACGATCCATGCGGGCGCGAGTGAACTCCAGTCGCGCGGCGCATCGCGGTCGCCGTCGAGCGGCGCAAAGCGCCAGTCGCGGCGGTCGTCCGCGTCGGCGAGGTAATGCCGCTGAATCCAGCGGATGATGTCGAGCGACAGGAAATAGCCGTCGCCGTAGCGGCGATGCGCGTGCGTCTCCATTCCCGCCGACAGCGCCGGATAGACCAGCAGTTGCAGCGCGAGCCGAATGCCGCTGTCGCGCGCCTGGACCGCGCAGACCGCTGCGAGCGTGGCCCCTGAGCTTTCGCCGCCGACGGCAAGCCGCGTGCCGTCGACGGCGAGCGAAGCCGCGTTGCGATGCAGCCAGTGGAGCGCGTCGAGCGCATCGTCGACGGCACGGGGAAAGCGATTCTCCGGTGCCAGCCGATAGCCGACCGAGACCACCGCGCAACCCGCTTCGTCGGCGAGCGTGCGGCAGAGGGCGTCGGCGGTCGCGATGCTGCCGACCACATAGCCGCCCGAATGAAAGAACAGCAGCGCCGGCTGTGGATCGGCCCAACAGGGCGGCGCGGGGTAGTAGATGCGCGCGTCGAGTCGGGCGTCGTCGCGCGTTTCGATGCCGAGGTCCTCGACGGCCGCGAGTGCGCGCGGGGGTACATCGCCGAGCGGCGTGTAGTAAGCGAAGCGCTGCCGCGCGTCGCGCACGTCGATGGCGTCGAAGGTCTGCGCGCCGGCGCTTGTGCGTCGCGCGAGAAACTGTTGCACGCTGGGAGCAAGCGACATGGCGGCGTCCGATTGGGGTTGACCCGATCGAGCGTAAAAATCCGTCCATGCAGAAAGCTTGCAGGCGCGAAACGGTTTGCGGGGAGGCGAAGCGGGGCAGTGGACTCAACGACGCCCGTCATTGCCGCTGCCCTCGGGGCCGGGCGGCCAGCCGCGCGAACGGCGGGCGCCAGAGGCGCTGTCGTCACTGACGGTCGACCATCCCCCAGGCGGCGAAGCCGGCCGAGGCGGAACCGGCGGCGCACTGTCTCCAGCGGGCTGTTGCACCCATCCCGCGACCGTACCAGATGGAGGAACGGGATACGCCGGCGGTTGCGGCGCAAACGGTGGACCCCACCCGAACTGCGACGCCGGGTTCGGCTGTTGCCACGAGCCGCCTTGCATTCCCGCAGGAGGCGAGGCTTGCGCCGTCGGATTGGCTTGCCAACCCGTGGCTTGCCAAGCCGTCGGCCCCGCATGCGGTGGAGCATAGGGTGGCGGAAACGGCGGCGCATACGACGGCGGAAACGGTGGCGCATACGGCGGCGCATACGGTGCCTGGCCAGGCACGCCGCCATAAGGCGCCTGCGGCCCTCCTTGCCACGGCGACGCGTACGGGCCCGGCTGCTGGCCGGCTTGGGCCCATCGCCCGGCGAACTGGCCCGCGCCGCGGCTGCCGCGAAACAGCAGCATGCCGAGCAGACCCATTTCCGCGATAGAACTCAGGCCGAAGAGCGCACCCATCGCGCCGAAGGACATGCCGCCACCCATCATGCCGAGCGACAACACCGACGGTATCGTCATCAGGCCGGCCACCACTGCCCATCGCCTTGCATTCGGGTTGCTTTGCCACGCCTGAATCAGGCCTGGCCCCTGGTAGTTTGGCGCGTTCGGTGCGTTCGGTACGTTCTGTGGGTAAGGTGGGTAAGGCGGATGAGGTGGCTGCGGAGGATGCGGCTGCCCGGCCGCGCCGGCACTATGCGCGCCCGGCCCGCGAGGAAATGGTCCGCGAGCGGCGGTGGGTCCGCCGGCGCTATGAGGACCGCCATTCCCGCTCATACCCCATTGCACCCTGTGCGCGCCACCGGCGGCCCGACCGCTTTCCGCGCGCGGCAGGTCATCAATCGGCGAGTGGGAGCCCGGCTGGGCCCGAGCGCCAGCCGCAGGCTTCGCACCGGGCGACGAACGGCTGTCGTCGGGGCCTGGCTGACCATATTGCCCATATGCGATGCGCGGATCAGGCGCTTGCGCACCACCGCCAACGGGAGTCGACATGATTCCTCCTGTGCCGCCGAACGGCTCAATCAGTCGATTGTCGTTCCTTCGAACCCGACCGGCGCCGGATCATGCGAAACCCGCACCGCGCGCACGAAGCGCGCAACGTCGCTTACGGATCCAACGTCTCGAGCACGGCGAACGGCACGCCCTCGGTCACGATCTCGCGATCGCCGAGCGCGCCGGTGCGCGTCGTCAATTGCAGCATGACGTTTGGCCCGAAGCTGCGGGCGCTCGCGTTGCGCTCTTTCACCTTCAGCTCCGTGGCCATCCAGGTAGCCGGGTCGTCGAGAATGCGCGCGTTGGCTTCCGCGATCTGTGCCTGAAGCCGTGGGTCGCCTTTGGCCTGCGCGAGCGCCGCGTGATTGGCGTCGAGCAGCAGCGCCGCGTGCCGGCGTAGCCGGTAGCGCTGCACATAGGTCAGATTGGGGCGCTGGTTCCTGCGCACGTTCGCCAGATGCTCGTCGATGCGCTCGGCGGCTTGCGTTTCGGGGGTAGGCGCGTGAGCTGCATTTGCTGCATGAGGTGCATTTGCTGCATGAGGTGCATGAGGTGCATGAGGTGCATGAGGCTCATAAGGCCCATGCGACACCTTAGGCGCATGCAGAACATCAGCCGCACGATGCTCGTCACGCCCCGCAGGCGCTCGCCGCCGCGCGCTCGCTGCATCGTTGCGCTCGCGTCGCGCGACGGCCTCGGCGGCAAAGAGCGCGATCAGTTCGGTGCGCGCCTCGTCGACGGCGCGCGTGTAGGTGCGCGCGTCCTGATACTCGATGTCCAGCACGGAGCCGCGATGATTGAGCCGGCCGTCCTCGCGCACCAGCAACAGCTTGGCCGAGCGGTTACGTTCGCGCAGCGCCATGGTTGCGGCAGGCGCGTCGATCGAAAAAAGCCCCACGGTGTGGCGGCCTTCGGCATCCAGCGGATGAGAAAAGCCCGGCGCGATGCCGCCGCGCAACTGCCAGTGACTGCCTGTGCCGACGCGGTGCTCTTCGACCTGGACGCGTCCGCTGCGCTCGAGCACTTCCGCGCTCTGGCGCGAGCGCTGCCAGCCGCCGCCCGCCGATGGCCCAGTACGCACCGACAAGGCACGCGCGCGCTCGCCGCTGTGTGGGCCCGTGAGCGCTTCGCCGCCAACGCTCGCGACCTTGACTGTGGCGTTTGCGTCGAGGGTGACGCCGCGTCGCCGGACCAGCGTATGCGCGTCCGTCCAGCTAACGGACACGTCCGGGTCGTCCCAGTAGCGCGAGGCGAGCCGATTCCAGACACCCTCGGGTCCGTCGCCGTGCGTTGCGCCTGATTCGTCGAACAGATGTTCGACAATGCCCGCGAGCTTTACGCGCAGCGTCGCGTCGTCGTAGCCGCTGCCGTCGGGCAACGGCCGGCGAGCGACGCGCAGCGTGACGCCGCGCGGCTCGCTCAGTTCCCGCGCATGCAGCGTGGCGTTCGCGACGAGGCCCGCGCGCAGCGCCGTCAATGCGGTGCTCAGGTCATAGCCGACGAGGAGCCCTGCGCCGACATGGCGCATGCTCGACTTGGCGGTACCGATGAAGATTGCCGCGCCATACGTCGAGCGGCTGATGTCCACCACCGCCTCGCGCGTGCGCGACGCGCGCAAATCGAGGCGCGGGGAGACCGGCACGCCGTGGCCACGCAGGACCGTTTCCACGGTGAGATTCAGGCCGCGCGTGCTGATGCCTTGTCTTCCGCCGTCAGTGAGCCGCAGACGCTGCCCCGATTGCAGGTTGGTGGCAACGTCGAGCAGCGTCTCGCGCACGTCGTCGACATTGTTTGCAGCGCGCGCGTCCTGCTCATGCCTGGTGGCTGTGCGCAGTTCGTTCACCGTGTGCCAGAACGGCGCGTCGTGGGGCAGGCCGGCGACCTTGCCCCACACGGCGAGCCGCTCGACGGTGAACGGCCGCTTCGCGATCGAGTGAAACGGTCGGGTGCGCGCGAGTTGCTGCGGCGTCATTGCGAGCCAGTTGACGGTGGCCTCGCGGGCCCGCGCGCGTACACGGCGCGGCACATCGGCGTATTGTGCGGCTGCTTCGGCCTTCGCGCCGACAGAGCGGGGCAGCAGCGCTTCTTCGCACAGCGCATGCGCGCGCTGGGCGATCGCGCGCAGCGCGTCGTCGTCCAGGCGGCCGGGCGGAAAGCCGCCGCGTTCAAGCCACACGCAGAGTGCGGCGAGTTCCGCGAGCGAGGCCTCGGGCCGAGCGTGAGCGAGCGCGGCACGCGGGCTCATCGCCGGGCTTTGCAGCAACTGCGGTAGCGCTGCCTGCAGGTGTTTGCGCACGTTAGCCTGTTCAGCGGCGATGGTTTTGCGCGGCACGCCCTGCGTGCCCAGGCGCAGAGCCGACAGCGGCGAGCCGTGCCGGCCGCGGAACATGCGCGGCAACAAGGTCTTCCAGCGTTTTTCGCCGACGCGCGGAATGGTGTTGCGAACAAAGCGGGCAAGGCGTTGTCCTGTTTGCGAGAGCTCGCTGCGGCGGCCGTCTTCGGTGAACGACTGGCGCCACGCGAACAGCGCGCCGTGCTGATCGGCGCTCAACGCGTCGCGTCCGGATGCGAGCAGGGTGGAGGCGGCCTGGAAGGCGCGGGCGGCGAGCGGGGCGAAAGATTGATTCGGTATGCTGAGGGAATGCGCCGGATTTTCCTGAGTGTGGTTTATGCGGGGCACTGGGTTTGCGCTTGTCCTGTTCCTGTGGGCCACCACATTTTCGGCCGGCTGTCTCATAGAAACCGCAAGGTACTCGTCAGAGCCGGTCGTGCCTGTCGCCGGCGTTCGGCTCAGGCGGGCGGCGAGCGCGCCGGGCGCCGGGTCGCTGGTCGCGCGCGGGTCGTCGATAGCAACCGGCTCGAGTGCGTTGGCGCTCGTGAGGAGAACCTCGATTCCAAAGCGCTGCAACTCATCGCGGTACGGGTTCAGCGTTGCCGTGCGCAATGCTGCGAGTATCTCGCGGCCTTCGCCGGAGCGCGCGAGCACACGCGCCGCGCGCCATGCCTCGCGTTCGGCGCCGCTGTCCGAGCGACGCAGATGCGGTGCGTCGAAGTCGAGCATGCCGATGCGCTCGATGGTCAGATGCGCTGACCGGCAATCGGCCGCGCCTGCGCGCGCGAGCGCATCGGCAAGCAGGGCGCCGCGCAGCGCTGCGTGAAGGTCGCCGGCGTAGGCGGCGTCGTTGGCAGGCGGCGCAGCAGCGTGAATGCGCGCAGCAGTGGCGCAGAGCCGGTACAGACGGTCGGCGAGGGCTGCTGCGTCGATGGTCTGATCGGCGCGGAGATTGAAGCGCCGCTGAGCATCGGCAGCGAGATCGGTTGGGTCGTTGAATGCCCGCTGCGCAGCGACAGCGAGGTCGGCGCGGTCACTGAAGCGCCGCTGCACGTAGGTCGTGAGATCCGCTCGCGTCAGCACAGTGTCAAACCGCAGTTCCAGCGATGCCGCTGCGTCCTTGTCACCGCTTTCATGCGCAGCCGACAGGCTTTGGGCGTCGCCGCCAGACTGACAGTCAGACTCCAACCCGAACCCGGCCCCGCGCGCACTCGGCGCAGACGCGGCACGCCCGGCCAACAGCTCTGTGTCCGCGAGTGGACCGGTTTCGCGCCGCGCGTGTCGCGCAACGTTGGCCGGCGCAAAGCGGCGCTCGCCCGGCATGTGATGCTCGGGCCCGGATGCGCTGCCAAGCGAGCTGTGCTGAAACAGCGCCGTGCTCAGCTCGACGCGCCGTGCGCCGACGATGCGCGCCGGCCGCGCGAGCGAAGCGCGAATCCACCCAGGCATGCGCTGCTGCGTCGGCTGCACCGGCGCGGGTGCCTGCTGCGGTTGCGCCGCGGCGTCCGCGTTGTCGAGCAGGCTGTCGGTGGACGAAACATCGAGTGGACGATAGCGGAACATGTCGACGCGGCAGAAGTAGACCGCGTTGCACTATGTCCTTGCGATGTGACAGCCCGATTGATGCAACGCCGCGCAATGCGAAGCGTGGCGTCGAATTACGAAGCGGCGATTTGCGGGTCCTGCGCGTGACCATGCCCGAGCGCAAGCTCATGCGCGGCTGCGTGCATGCCGCCCGGTTCGAGCTCGGCATCGAGCGCCGCGTATTCCGCGAGCCAGCGCGTGGCGGGCGTGTCCTCGGGCGCGTGCAACGGGCGCGTCATCGCATAGAGGTAGCTGTCGCCGGCCAGCACGCCGAGATTGGGCCGGCATTCGTAATTGGTCAGCTTCGCTTCGAGCGTGAAGCCGAGCTTCTCCATGCTGCTGTGCGCGTCTCCATCCACGGCGCAATACGCGTAGATGCGCAGAATCGGCGGCTGCGCGAGCATCCACGCAAGCAGTTTGCGCAGCGCATGCAGCCCCGCGCGCCGGCGACGCGCACCGCCGCGCCGGCTGATCATCACGCCGACTTCGACGCGCGGCGGATGCGGCCGCAGTTCGATCATGCCGGTCAAGCGGCCGCTCGCGCGGTCCTCGAGAACCCAGCGGATCAGCTCGCCGCTGCGCCAGCCTTGCGTGGAATCGTCGATAAACGCGAGCGTTTCGTCCAGCTGCGTGTGGCGCCTGAAACTGAGGTGGCGCGTCGTCTCGGCGTCGCCGAGCATTTCGTCGAACAGCGCCTGGGCGTCGCGCGGCTCGGGTGGCCGCATCAACAGGTCGGCGGATTCGATCAGGGCTGGAAAGCGGAATGGCGACATCGGCAACCTCCACGCACGGCATGTGATGCGATTGTCGACGCGCGGGCCGAACGGGCAGTGGCCGGCGCGAAGGCGCACGCGCCAATGCGAAGGTAGGTACTGGCGGACAGCATGCGCTCGCCCTTCGCATCGCCTGACACATGTTCGCGCGACGTGAAACGCGGCACGCCAGCGAGCGCTAAGGTGCGTCGATGGCGGCACACGTCGGTTTGCCGCACCGAACCTGGGAGACTGCAACCGTGAACAGCAAAGCCATTGCCGCATTGCCGGCGGCGAGCGTGGGCGGTATCGAAGGCACGCACAATCGCGCGACGCACGACAAAGCTGCCGGGCGCGCGGCGCTCGTGCCGACGAGCGTGAAGCTCGCGGCGGAACTCGCGCCGCTGCGCGACATCCCGCCGCCACAAGGGCCTGTCAAATTCAGCCTGTCCCGCAAGGACGCCGACAGGCTGCCCGTTCTGCGCAGGTCGAGCGTCGTGGTGATCAAGCCGGGCGCTGCGCACGCGCGCGACGACGTTGCGTCGTCGTGGACCCGCACGTTGCCGGTTCGGCCCGTGCGGACGCAATTCTCCGGGACACCGCCGGTCGCAGACAGCCCCTTCGATGCAGCGGCGGCGAGCGAGCTGCTCGCGAACCTTCAGGCGCTGGTCGAATTCACCAAGCATGTTGGCCACGTCATTCATGGCGCGACCTGAGCTGACTGAGGCGCTGCGGTGTCACAGCGCCTCAGCGTCGCTGTCTAACCGGCCACGTAATGGGCCAGGTTACGGGCGACGTAACGGGCCACATAGCGGGCCACGTGGCTTGGGCCTGGTTGTGGAGGTCTGCCACCGAGCCCGCCACTGAAGCCGCCGTTCGCGCGTGCGCCTCAGTTCAAGCCCGCAACCACGTAAACTCGCCCGCTACGATCCCTTCGAACATCTCATCCGTCGACTCGATAATGCTCTTGCGCCAATAGCGCCCGTGCTCGGCGTAATGCACGAGCAGATCGGCAAGCGCGGCGCCGTCGACGTCGTGCGTCATGGGCACGCGCAGCACCAGCACGATTCCGCCGGTGTCGGTGTCGAGTCCCAGTTGCGCCTGGTCCTGCGCGTAGATCAGCAGATTAGCCTCGAGCATCAGCCGGAACACGACGAGCGTGCGGCCGGCCGTGACGGTGCCGTAATGGAAGTTGGCGTACAGCGCGTCCAGATCGTTCTCGAAGTGTTCGAGCCGCACGTCGAAGCCTTCCACCTCGACGGAGCGCGTACGCAACACATGCTCGGCATCCGCGAGGCCGACCGTCGCGCACAGGTCGCGCACCAGAAATGCATAGCGATCCGAACTATCGTGGGTGTCCAAGTAAAAGGCCCGCGCAACTCACAAAGGTTCATGCGAATGACGAGAGAAGCCGGCGCGCGGAAAACCGCGAGCCGGCGGGCCAAACGTGGTGCAGCCTCGCAACCGGTGGCCTGCGGCAGACCACGTGGGCAGGCCTCGCAACCTTGCAACCGGCGGCTTCCCACAGGCCACGCGCGTTGGCTTCGCAGCCTCGCAACCGGCGGCCTCCGACAGGCCGCAGAGGTAGACCTCGCAAGCTTCCCGGTGACCGCCTGCAGGCAGGCACCGGCGCGGCCGGTCCTCGCGAACCGGCACGCGCCGGACTGCGAAGCCTGCGCGCTAGTGCCCAGTGCCGCCCTGGATCGTCTGACCCGCGGTTTTCATGGTGTTGGCCACTGCGCCCGCCAGCGACATCTGCAGCGTGGCCTGCGCCGCGCCGATGGCCGCCGTGCTGCCTTGCGCGGCCATGCCGGTGATCGCACCCATTGCTGGACCGATAGACATAAGACCTCCTCGTTTTCCGGTTAAAAAGAAATGCTGCCCTGTGTGACAGCCAGCCGCCGCCGCACAGGGCGAGCCTCGTGCCCGGCGCTCGCGCCGGTGGCGCGCCCTCAGGCCGCGCCGCGTTTGTCCGCGAGCTGACCGACGATACGGCCCGCGGCAAGCAGGCCGCGATACAGCTTCGCCAGGTCATTGCGGTCCAGCTCGGTTGCGCCCTGCGCTTCGCCGACGTTCTTCGCGGTCGCTTCCAGCGCCTCGCGTATCGCGGCAAGACGCGGTCCGCCGGCGGGATCGGCGAGCGTCTTCTGCAGATCGTTGAAGTCGGCGGCGCACGCTTCGAGCGGTGCGTAGATGTTCGATGTCTGCGTCATGGGAAACCTCATTTCGGTAGCGGCAGATAAGCGGTGGTGTTCGCGGATCGCGTCGCGGGCGAGGGCCGCGTCGCGGGAATGTCCTCGACGGGCTGCATCACGCCGCGCGCGGCGCCGCTGCGAACCAGGCCTGGGCCGTCCGCCGGTGCGGGCGTCATGGAATGCACGCCGGGCGCTTGGCCGGTACTGTCCGCCGCGCTCGTGTCGGGAGTGGCTGCGCTGTTGGCTGCGAGATTTGCCGCGCCGTTTGCCGTGATGTTGGCAGCGTTGTTTGCCGCGCCGCTTGCGCTGGTACCGGCAAGACCATTCGCCGCGACCGCCGCCGACGAAGCCGGGTCTTCCGGCACCGTGTAGATATGCTTGACGCCGTCGGGCGTCTGACCGTAGCGCACGTCGTCGGAAGACATGAGGAAAGAGAACGAGAGTGCCGAGGGCAATGCGTCTTCCGCCTGCGCGACGCTCACACGTACGTTCTTCACGTTGTCGCTGAGATCGTGGCGCATTCGCGCAACAGCCGCCTCGACGTCGTGTGGATTAGCGGCCTTGCCGCTGATCTCGAATACTCCGCGTCCCGCATACGTCACCTTGAGCCCCTGCATCGCGAGAGAATCGGCGATGTTACGCACGTCGTTCTGCGCGATGTCATAGTGCCGCACGATGCGGTCCGGCGAGATGCGCATCAGCATCTTGCGCACTTGCGTGTCTTCGTCGGCTGTCGCCACCATGCCGCTCACGGTTACCGTCGACCCGCGCACCTGCGCATGCAGTTCCCTCATGTGGGCGGCGGCCAGTTCCAGATTGACGCGCTGCGCGAGGTCGCCCGCGTCGCGCGGCAACGCGGCACGGCTCACGGCCGTCGTCAGCATGACCGAGCCGATCACCAGTACCGCGCCGAGCATTGCGCAAGCCGAGACCACGCCCGTCATCTTGCGGCGGCGCGAGCGTTCGGCGGCGCGCCGCGTCTGATCCGGCTTCACGAGCAGCGTGGAGAGCAGGTCCAGATCGCTTGGCCACGCGGCGTCGTCCGAGCCGATGCAAATGACGGTATCGCCGAACTGCATTGGCACGAAGTCGAGCAGGATGACGGTGCCCGGCTCGTCGTCGTTTTGCGCTGCGTGGCGCGCTCCCTGCTCGCCGTCGTTGTCTCTGTCTGCGTGAATGCGTGTGCTGCTGTTTGCGCCGGTGTCCGGGTCGGGAGCGCGGTCGATGCCCGGCTCGCCCTGCGCGAGCGCGTCGACCGGCAGGATGCGACGTGCGCTCACCACGCCGCTTGCATCGACGAAGAGCGACACGTCGTCGCCGCGCCAGTCGGAGATGCGGATATCGGCGTCGTCGTCCGCGCCGATCCGGTGAATGCCGGCGCTGAGACGCAGTTCCGCGCCGGCATGCACGCCAGTCAGGATACGCAGCAGCTTCGTCATGAAAAATCCGTAGGAGGATGATGCGGCATGCAGCGGCACGCCTTCGACACTCACTCTAGCCGCCGCGGATGACGTTCCCGCACACAATGCGAAGCAGATACCTGCAAAGCGAAACCGCGCGCGCCCCTCAGCGCAAAGCGCTGCGTCAGCGGCGCTGGGCGGCCGTGAGCGCGGCACCGCGTTGCACGATCCGTACGTTCATGGCGCGCTCGCGCATGGCCGGTGTCGACGGCCTGCCGTAGCTGAGCAGCAATAGCGGGAGGAGCAGATTGAACCTGCCCACGCGGCTGATTTCCTCCGTCGACGCACCGGCTTGCGCGGCTGCACCACTTTCACCCGATGCCTCTATCAAGCGCTGCCGCCATGCGCCCATGCTCGCATCGCCGCTTGCACCGCCGCTTGCATCGCCGCTCGTGCTCGTTCGCTGCTGCACGGCGAGCAGATCGATAAAGTGCTCGTGCAGCAGCGCATCGAGCGGCGCATCGGGACGCGCGGCGGCTTCATCGCGCAACGCCAGCAGCGTGTCGCACCACAGACGCCGCAACGTCTGCGCCATATCCGAATCCGAACACAGCCCCTTTGCCGCGACGTATTTCTGCAACGCGCCAGGCGCGGGCGGCGCAATCACTGCGTGTTCACCACGCGTGCGGATCTGTGCGCGCGGCATGTTCTCGTCACCGCCGGCATCGTCACGACCATCATACGGCGGATGGCCGTCACCACGGCCGCCGCCGCCGTTGCCGTTACCGCCGTCGCGTAAGATGCGCCCGGACTCGGCGCTGTCGGCGGCATGCTCGTACGCATCGTTGCCCGTGACGACGAGCGGCCGCCGCATGCCGGTGCGCCGTGCCGCATTGCGCTTACGCGCGTTGAGTGCCGCGAGCTTGCGCGCGAGCAGGGAGCCGCGCACCGCCACCTGCTGCGTGCGGGCATAGCCGAAGGTGACGGTGCCGCGATACAGCACCGCAAAGCGCGCGAGCGTGGCTTGCTGCGATCGCTCGCGAACCGCCTGTGCCTGTGCGCCGAGCGACGCAGCATGGCTGTGATTGCCGACACGCGTCATTGCGGCACCGCCGTATGCATGATCTCGTTGGCAAAGTGCAGCAGTGCCGCCGCGGAAAACGGCGCGGCGATCACGATGGCGATCGTCACCGCTATCAGCTTCACGCCATGCGAAAGCGTCTGGTCCTGCATCGACGTGATCGCCTGCAGAAACGATACGCCGAGCCCTACGAGCGCTGCCACGATCACGATAGGCAGCGAGATGTACATGCATAACAGCATGCCCTGAGTCGTGAAGCGAACGAGCGTGTCGATATCCATGTGCCGGTTGTCCCGAGTGGTTCGCGCGCGCGGGCCGCGCTAGCGATAGGTCATCACGAGGCCGTGAATCAGCGTCGACCAGCCGTCCATCACGACGAACAGCAGCAGCTTGAACGGAATGGCCACGTTGGTCGGCGTCACCTGGTTCAGACCCATCGCAAGCAGCACATTCGCGATGATCAGGTCGATGACGATAAAGGCAATGTAAAGCAGAAAGCCGATCTTGAACGCGTCGGTGAGTTCGGTGAGCGTGAAGGCGGGCGCGAGCACGATCAGGTCGTTCTCGTGCAGGCTTGACGCGGCTTCTTTCGGCCACACGACATTTGCCGAGCGGATAAAAAAGCGCTTTTCGCGTTCGTTGGTGTGCTTCTGCAGGAACGTGCGGAACGGTTCGCGCGCCGCGCTGAACACCTGGATCAGCGCCTGGGTCGGCTGGCCGGCTATTGCCTGACCCTGCATGGACTGCATGGCCTGCATGCCGACGGGGGCCATCACATAGATGGATACGAGAATCGCCACCCCGTTGAGCACCATGTTGGGCGGTACCTGCTGCACGCCGAGTGCATTGCGCAACAGCCCGAGCACGACGACGATCTTCGCATACGAGGTGACAACCATCGCGACGAAAGGGACCAGGCTGATCGCGACAATGACGATCAGCAGCCCGGTAATGTCACTGAACTGGACCATCGCCGTGCGCCATGCGCAGGATGCGAATGCCGAGATGATCGCCCACGGTCACGAGTTCGCCATAGCCAATGGTCTGGCCGTGCGTGACCAGCTTGAGCTGCGCTTCGGCAACCGGAGTCGGCAGTTCGAGCACGTAGCCGGGACGCAGCGCATAGAGTTGCGAGAGCGGCAACGCGACCGTGTCGACTTCGAACTGGACGGGCAGATCGAGTTCGCCGATTTCGATCGGACTCGAATGTTGATCTGGCGCGAGCAGGTCGTCCGGGCGAACGGGGTCCAGCTCATCGGTCATGATGGGCTCCTTCGTGAGTGAAAGCCTGCGGCCTTCCATGTTGACTTGCGCGTGCACGCGCATGAGGCCGGGCGAGCCCCAGGCCACGGTGGCGCTCGCGGGTTCCGCAAGCGGCGCGGCGTGGCTCGCGGCAGCGCAGGCGCCGCCGGCCTCGTCGGCATGACAGGCGCCGCTGCCGGGCAGCAGCGCGCGCAGACTCGCGGGCAACGAACGCAGCAGCACGTCGCCCGCTTCGAGCGCGCGCAATGTGTCGACGGGCAGGCGCCGCGAGCCGAGTATCAGGCGACCCGGCACCATGCAATCGGCAAACGCAGGCGCACTGTCATTTACTTGCGATGCAGGGTGCGCCGCGAATGCGCCGGCTGCGCGATGGACTGCATGACGGTCTGCATGCGCGGCGTGCATGGCTTCGAGCGCGTCAACCACGGGCGCCGCAAGCAGCACGCGCGCGCGATGCCGTGTCCCGCCAAGCGAGAAAGTCACGCTAAACGCAGCGCAATTCTGCGGGTCAGGCTCATTGAACTCGGGTGGAATGCCGCGCGCAAGCTGCGTGACGTGCACGCCTGCAAGGCCGAGCGCTTCAAGACGCTTGACGAGCGGTTCGAGCAGCACACCGGTAACCGCGATGCGCAATGCGCGCGCCGTGTCGCCGGGCGTCGCTACGGGCGAACCGTCGGGCAGTGCGGCGATGTCGAGCGCAGGATACTCAGCCAGATCGAACAGCACGCGAATCGCGCCGGCCGGATAGGCCAGGTCGAGCACGCCTGGTTGTTCGAAGGGGCCGCTGCTGCTGTCGGATGAGGCTTCGAGCGTGGCTTGCCATGCCGCGATGTTGAGCTCGCGCTCGAGCCGCCGCGCAGTGCCTGCATCGCAGACGAGCCGCGTCACGCGCGCGGCCAGCGGCGGAACGGCGCGCAACGGCAGAGGGGAAATGGGCGCCGTAGGGGCGATTGCGGTGTGCGCGGTGGCGGGCGAGAGCTGGGGCAATCTGGTTTGCGCTGAGCCCGCGGTGGCCTCGTGCTTTGCGCGCGCAATGGCGGGGTATGCAGCGGCAGCGTGGACTTCGCTCACGCCATCTACATGGCCGACTTCGCGAACTTCGTCGACTTCGCCAATTTCTCTAACTCGCGTAGCGGCCTCGCCAACGCCATGCGCTGCGTCATGCGTCGCCGCGTGTTCGGCGGCAGCCTCCATCCCTCGCAGTTCGGCGGTCGAATAACCCATGCGGCGTCGGTTCAAGGATGCGGCCAGCATCGGCCGGGATAAACGATGGACGGCGCGCTCACCACACCGTCAGCTCGATGTCGCGCGGCGTGCCCCACGCGTTCAGCAGCGCAGCGAGCTCGCGTTCGAGCATCGCACTGTGGTCGAAGAGTAACTGGCGCGTTTCGATACCCCGCGTGTCGAACCGAAGCGACAACCAGAAACGCGAAAGAGAGAGATAAAGCGTGGTGTCAGGAAGGATGCGCTCGTCGAGCGCTATGCGCACTTCCCAGTTGCCGGCCTCGCCGATGGCTGGGTCGGCGCAGAAGGCCGCGACCTCTCGCGCGAGCGAACGCGCCAGTTCGAGAAAGTGGCCTTGCGTGCGAAACAGGGCGTCGACGGCGGGCATTGTCGCCGCGGGCAGACGCTGCAAGAGCGCGTCATGCGCGGCGAGCGCCGCTGCCGATGCGCACGCGCCTTCGTCTGCCGTCGCGGCTTCCGCGTCGGCGCTCGAATCGCGCGCGTGTCCGTCGCCGAAGTCGCGCTCATGTGCAGTGTCTGTGCTGCCGCCGGCCGAGCCAGCCACGCCGCCGGCCTGTGCCGCGTCTGTCGCTTCACTGGAGCGTACAGGCGGCCGTGGCGAGCGAGTGCGGCGAACGAGTGCGGCGTAATCGAAACGCCGCGTGCGCGCGGAGCCCGCGGCCGGACGCTGTTCGGTGTCGGCGGGAATGATGCGCAGCGGGCGCGATTCGATGAGGGTCATGAGCGTGACTGTGGCAGGAATGCCGCGGCTAGATCGTCACGCGGCCCAGCGGCTGCAACTCGACGTGCTCGCCCAGTTCCTGATACGAGTAGACGGCGAGCCAGCCGAGGCGCGCCTCGATCATACGGCGCACATAACGGCGAATGTCCATCGAGGTGACGAGCGCGACGCCGTCACGCGGCGTATCGCCGACAAAAGACTGGATGCGGTCGATCAGAAAGCCCACTTCGTCCGGCGGCAACGCAAGAAAATTGCCGGTCGGCGTCTGCTTGATCGCCTGACGGATGTGCTGTTCGACGGGAAGATCGAACAGCACCGCGGGCAATTGCCGGCCCGCGCCCGCCGCACGATGCGCGAGAAAGCGTGCGAGATCGCCGCGCACGTATTCGGTCAGCATGAGCATGTCCTTTTCTTTCGCGCCCCACACTACCAGGCTCTCCAGAATATTGCGGACGTTGCGAATCGGAATCTGCTCTTCGAGCAGACGCCGCAGCACGTCGGCGATACGCTGCGGCGGCAGGACTTTTTGCACCTCGGCGACAAGGCCAGGATATTCGGCGTTCTGCTGGTCGAGTATCCATTGCACCTCCTGAATGCCGAGAAAGAGCGATGCATGCTTGCGCAGCATGGCTACCGACGCATGCGCGATCACCTGCTCGGCGCGCCACGCCGGTTGTTTGGGCGGCAGGCTCTTTTCGTCGAGCCACCACGTGGGGCCGGGGCCGCCGTCGAGTCCCCGGCGCATTTCCGCGCGGGCGTCGCCGCGCGCGGCGAGCGCTTCGGCGTCGGAGCGGGGCGCCTCGTGCGAGCCGGTGAGTGCCGGGTCGGGCAGCATCACCTTGCCGGGCGGCAATTCGATCGCGCAGTACGGCACGTCATGCATCAGCAGTTCGCAGCTCGAAGCGGGTAACGCGTCGCTCGTCCACATCGTGATGCCGGGAAACGGCAAGCCGAGATATTCCTGTAGACGCGCGCGCTCCGTTTCGAACGAGCGGTCGAGTGCGGTGGTCGACAGGCGCGCCACCAGGTCCGGCGAAATGCGCACGCCGAGCGGGCAGGTGAATTGCGGTGCACGTGTGAGGATGGCCGGTGTCTCGGCTTTCGAGCCGGCGCGCTGCATTGCGTTGACGGCTTCGCCGGTATGCGTGGTCGCCGCGGGCTTGCTCTTGCCGAGCCGGTAGCCGCAGAACGCGAGGATCGCTGCGAGCAGCAGGAACAGCGCGCTGGGAAAGCCCGGCACGGCGGCGAAGCCGAGCAGCAGCAGGCTTGCGAAATAGAGTGCGCGGGCGCTTGCCGACAGTTGCCGGCCGATCTCGTCGCCAAGGGAAAGGGGACGTGCGTCGCGCTCGTCGGAAACGCGCGTGATCATCACGCCCGCCGCGACCGAAAGCAGCAGCGACGGAATCTGCGAAACCATCGCGTCGCCGACCGAGAGAATCGAGAAGCGGTTTGCCGCTTCGCCCGCCGACATCTCGTGATACGCGACGCCCACCGCAATGCCCGCGATGATGTTGATCAGCGTGATGATGAGCCCGGCCACCGCATCTCCCTTGACGAACTTCATCGCGCCGTCCATGCCGCCGTGCAACTGGCTTTCGACGGCGAGCGTCGCGCGCTTGCGGCGTGCCTCTTCAGGCGTGAGCAGATTCGCGCGCAGATCGGCGTCGATACTCATCTGCTTGCCCGGCAACGCGTCGAGCGTGAAGCGCGCGCCGACTTCGGCCACGCGTTCCGAGCCTTTCGCGATCACGATGAACTGCACCGTCGTGATGATCACGAACACGACCATGCCGACCACGAGGTTGCCGCCCACCACCAGTTCTCCGAAGCTTTCGATGATGTTGCCCGCATCCGCGTGCAGCAGGATCGACTTGGTCGACGCGATGTTCAGCGAAAGCCGGTACAGCGTGGTGAATAGGAGCAGTGAGGGAAACACCGAAAGCGACACCACGTTCGGCACGTACATGGTCACCATCAGCAACGTCACGCTGATCGTGATGTTGATGGCAAGCAGAATGTCGATCAGAAACGGCGGCAGCGGCAGGATCATCAGCGAGATGATGGCGACCACCAGCAGCGCGATGCCGATCTCACCGCCGGCGGGTAGCTTAAGTGTCTTGAACATCGCGGCTCCCGAAGTTGTGGTCCTCGCGGTCCTCGAGCCGCCGCGCGCCGATTGCGTCGACCCAGCGCAGAATCGCGGCGACGGTTTCGAACAGTTCCTGCGGAATCGGCTCGTCTATGCCAACCTTGTAAAGCGCACGCGCGACTGGCGGGTTGCCGATGATCGGCACGTTGGCGTCGCGCGCAAAACGCCGCAATTGCGCCGCGCTTTCGTCCATGCCGCGCGCGACTACCAGCGGCAGCGGATGCTCCGCGGGCGCATAGCGAACCGCTACCGCATAGTGCGTCGGGTTGACGATCAGCGCGTTCGCAAAGCCGACGCGTTGCGCGGGCGCGGCCGTGGTGGCGAACTCGCGTGCGAGCTTCTTGCGTTCGGCCTTGATTTTTGGGTCGCCGTCCATCTGCTTGCGTTCGCGCTTGACTTCGTCTTTCGACATCTTCAGCTTGCGCAGAAACAGCACGCGTTGCAGCTTCACGTCGATTACACCGATCACGATGAATACCGCCACCGCGACGGCGCAAAGTTTAACGAGCAGCGACCAGAACAGCCTGGAGAGTTCCGGCAGCGGCTGATAGAGCGAACCGACGATCAACGGCAAGATCCATTTGATCGTGAACCACATCACCGCGCCGATGACGGCGGCCTTCACGATCATCTTCACGAGGTCGATGACCGTGCGCCACGAAAAGATCCGCTTGACGCCGTCCACGGGGCTGACGTGGTTGAGGTCGGGCACGACCGGCTTGGTTGCGATCTGAAAACCGACCTGCGGCATCAAGGCGGCCACCGCGGCAAGAGCCGCGGCGCCCACGCATGGCACGATGACGATCAGCGCCTCTTTCCCGAGGTCGAACAGCTTGCCGAGCATGAGCGGCTGATCGTGACTGCCCGACGCGAATTCGAGCGCGATATTCACAATGGAGCGCAGCGCCCCGCCGAAGCGCGCTGCCGCAAACGCGAGCACGCCGAGCACCGCGGCCATGGTCGCGGCGTCGACCAGGTCGGCGCTCTTCGACGTCTCGCCGTCCTTGCGCGTGTCGCGCAGCCGCTTGTCGGTGGGCTGCTCGGTTTTCTCTTCGCTCATGACCTTCCGCTTGTCACCGCATGCGCCGCGCCTCGTCGCGTGTGAAACCGGTACGCGACGCCCATGCCCTTCGTAGCCCGACGGTAGCGGGCTGCTCGCCACGGGGCGCGGCGAATGCGAAGCCTGCGTGTGGGAAGCGAAGCGAGCGGGCTTTTAGGAGGCGGGCGGGTGGAGGAGGGGAGCGGCTATGCTGGTGTGCCGTTATGCAGGTGTGTCGTTACGCGGGTGGTGCAGAGGTGGATCGCGGCGGGCACCGCGCACTCTCGCGTTGGCAAGCTCAAGCGACCATCAGTGGGCTGCACCGTGTGCTGACGCCGTGCTCGCGCTTCGCATACATCACGCTCGCTTCGTATCGCGCATGTGCCCGTGCGCGCCGGACGGTATCCTGGTGCATCGCTGCGCGCCGCGTGCCGATGCCTTGATCGGCCTCGCGCCGCAGTGCTTCGTCGACCAGTCCATCAGCAGGAGTCCTCGCCATGAGTACCGCCACGCCGGATTACCTCAACTGCAGTCAGGCCATAGTAGGCGGTCTGATCGACACGCTGTCCTGCGCGCTGCTCAACAATTTTCCGACGCTCGAAGCAGATCCCTACGACATCGAACTCACGCTCGACGCGCTGCGTCTGTTGCGCCCGCGCATGGCCGAGCTCGACACAATGGAGGCCGTGCTCTACATGCAGCGCGGTCATTGGGACGACGCGATCCGCGTGTTCTCGCGCGTGATTGAGGGCGCGCCGCATTTCTCGTATGCGAAGGCGCTGCTCGCGTTCTGTCTTTCCGTGAAAGGCGATGCGGGCTGGCGCCAATGGGCGAGCGCGGCGCTTGCACAAAATCCGGATCGCGACACGCGTCAACTCGTGCGGGCACTGGAAGCACGCGACGATCTGCGCGAGGCGATTCGCGTGTATCGCAACGGGGGCACCTTCGAAGTGCCGCTGTCGATCACCGCGCTCAACGACGAGTTGCCGCAGGAGCCGCCGGCCGTGGCGCCGCCGCCTCCGCCGGCGCCTCACCACGAGGCGTTGGCGCAGCAGGGGTATTTGCGCATCTGAATCGGCGCTTGCGAATCGGTGCATCTGAATCAGCAGGTTCGAATCAATGCATTCAGATCAGCGCATTTGAATCAGCAGGTTCGGATCAGCGCATTTAGATCATCACGTTCGGATCAGCACAAATTGAGCTGGCGTGTTTTAGTCAGAACGTTCGAGTCAGCGCATCTGTATTGGCACATCCAGATAGCACATTCCAGTCAGGCGATGCCGCGCCGCGCCGTCGCCCGCAACCATCCACGGCAAGAGGCTTACCATGGCACTTTCTGTCACCAACCAGCAGATCGCGGCCGCGCTGCAGGCGGCCGCGCCGGCGGCGGGCGGCGACGCGTCGCTGCAACAGGCAGGAGACCGCTTCAAGGCGATGATGCAGAACCCGCGCATGGCGCCGCCCAATCGCGGCGACGACATGAGCAACAACGTGATTGCGCAGATGGCGGCGTCGCAGGACGCGGAGATCCAGAAGTCGGTGAACGACGTCGTCGCGCTGTCCAGCCAGGCGAACAGCATGTCGGTGCAGGAGATGACCGCCGCCGCAATGAAGGCGACGCTCGAACTCGCGAGCACGCAGCTCGACATGGAGGCCAAGATGGGTGTGGTCAACTCGTCGAAGTCGTCGGTCGAAACGTTGATGAAGAATCAATAGGCCATGCGCAAAGCCACGCAAGCGCCGCGTGTCGCAGCCGGCCCGCGCGCCCACGCGATGCGCGCAGCCCTGCTTGGGCTCGCGCTGGCCGGCTGCATACTGGTCGCGGGCTGCCAGAAGGAGCTGTACCGCAACCTCACCGAACAGGACGCGAACGAGATGGTGGTGGCGCTGCTGGAGCAGGGCGTCGATGCGTCCAAGAGCACGGTCGACAACGGCAAGAGCTGGACGCTCGAAGTGGACGACAAGCAACTGGTTCGCGCCATGCAGGTGCTGCGCGAACGCGGCCTGCCGCACAGCCGTTACGACGATCTGGGCAGCCTGTTCAAGAAGGACGGCCTTGTGTCCACACCGACCGAGGAACGGGTGCGGTTCATTTATGGCTTGTCGCAGGAGCTCTCCGCGACGCTCTCCAAGATCGATGGCGTGATCGTCGCCCGCGTGCAGATCGTGCTGCCGAACAACGACCCGCTCGCGCAGCAGATGAAGCCGTCGTCGGCGTCGGTGTTCATCAAGTACCGGCCGGATTCCGACGCCAACGCGCTCGTGCCGCAAATCAAGACGCTCGTGATGCACAGCGTGGAGGGTCTGACCTACGACGCGGTGAGCGTCACGGCCGTGCCCGCCGATCCCGTGGACGTGCCTCGAGCCGCGCCCATGCAGGCGTCGCCGTTGCCCGCGCTGATGGCCGCAGCACTGGTGTTTCTGGTCGGCGCCGCAAGTCTTTTCTTGTGGCTGCGACGCGGCATGCCCGCGCAGCGCACCGCCGCCTCGCTGTATTCACGGATTCATACGCGGGTCCATGCGCTGGTCGGCAAGTGGCGACGGGCGAAACCTTCGTCGGCTGCGTGATGGCGGCGTCCACCGTGTTCCTGTGCGCCGTTGCGGGGTCGGGCGCCTCGGCGTTTCGGGCTCCGCCATCTGCCGCGTTTCCGTTCTCGCGCACGGCAGCGGCGCTCGCCGCGTGGCAGCGCAATGCGAGCGAGGCCGCGCGCTGGGCACATCCATCGTGGTGGGCGCCGGCGCTCGATATGCCGCCCGCTCAGGCGTCCGTCACCTTCGACGCTCTGCGCGATGCGCTTGCGAGCACACACGCCGCAGCGTTGGCCGCCTGTTCGCGAGCGCTGTTGCGCGCCGTGGATGTGGCGCTGCCGGGCTTCGACAGCCTGCGCGCGCCGAACCCCGCTGTGCTCGATGCGTTGCCGGTCGAGGTCGGTCTGCGCGTGCTGCGTATGCGCGCGCTGCTATTGCGCCGCGCGGAGGTGCGACGGTTGATCGACAAGCAGAGCCGCCGCCGCCTCGCAGACTGGGTCGGCGTGCCGCTCGAACGGCTCGGAGTCGCGCCCGGACAGAGCACGGCTCACGCGGTGCTGGGCCACGGGTCGGGTCACTCGTCCGCTGATCTGCGCACGAATGTGACCATTAATTTGCCCCGTCAGGTACCGGCGAATGCGCCCGATGTGGCGCGCCTCGTCGCGCGAGGCGATTTGCCTCCGCTCGACGAGATCGATGACGTGCGGCTTGCCTATGAAGGCTACGCGTTGATCGCGAGAGACATGCAGGAAACAGCATGGTCGCCGAAGCTCGCCGTGGCAGAGCGGCAAGCCGCACATAACGGATCCAGTGACGATCCGCGCGAAGGACTGCGTGAAGGACCGCGTGGTGGACTGCGCGAACGTCCTCATGAGGGACCGCGCGACGGACACCCCGAAGGACCGCGTGAAGGACGGCACGACAGCCCGCATGAACGTCCGCACGAAGGACCGCAGGGAGCGCACCGCCACACGCACGCTCACGATGCGACCGACCCGCACCGTCACCCGCCATCCGCGGCGCGCCCGTGTCCGTTGCTGCGCCTCGCGTTGCCACGCGATCTGCCGCCGCCGTGGCCGGGCGCGAGCGCACGCGAGTTCGAGCTGGGCGGCACCGCGCTTCTCTTTGCGCAACTTCCCGAATTGCTTCCGGAGTGGGCATGGCTATTTGGCTGAGATCGGACCGGCTGCTGCCCGCTGTCGGCGACGGCATATGCGGCGGCGAGGCTCAGGGCGATATGCCCGGCAAAGCGCCGCGCACACTGCGTGGCACTGGTCAGGTGGGCGCGCATGCCGACGTGGTGCCGCGTGCCGCCTTCGGTGCGCTGCTGGAAATCGACGCCGCCTACGCGCAACTAGCGGCCGATCGCGACGCCACGCTTGCCGCCGCCCGCGATGAAGCGGCAGCAATCGTCGCCGCGGCCCACGCGGAGGCCAATGCGATCCGCCAGGCCGCGCAGCACGATTACGAGCAGGCTGCCGCGCGCGGCTATCGCGACGGCGAACAGCGCGCACTCGCCGACTGGGTGGAGCGTCTTGCAGAGGCGGGCGTGGAGCAACGCAGGGCGCAACTGAAAATGCGCGAGCGCATTGCAAGCATCGTTACAGTGGCCGTCGAGCAGATCGTGCAGGTGCAGCAGGCCGACCAGTTGTTCGAGCGCGCGCTTTCGGCGGTGGACCGCATCGTCGAAGGCGCGACCTGGCTGCGCGTCGCCGTGAGTCCGGTCGACTACGACAAGGCGTGCATTGCATTCGAACGGCTCTCGGCGCGCTGGCGCGATCTGGGCCGGCCCTTTCCGCTCTCGGTTGTCGCGGACAAGCGGCTCGCGCCGGGCAGTTGCCTGTGCGAGTCCGATTTCGGTGCAATCGACGCCAGCCTCGCCACGCAAATGCGAGCGATGCGGCTCGCGGTTTCCCGCGCGCTCAAGCAGTCGGCGAGCGAAATGGACGAAACGGACGAAACGGACCAAACACGCGAAGTGCACGAAGCCGCGCAATCGCTCGCGCCTGGTCCGCAAACGGCGGAGCGCCACGCCGCCGAACTCGCAGATGCAGGCGGCTGGAACAACGAGGGCTGGCAATGAGTTCGCCGCGCGCGGCCGCCATGTCCCGCACCCGCGAAACGAGCGATCCGGACGACGCGCTGCTCCCGCTCTTCGATGCACAGCGCCTTGCCGATGCGATCGAACACGAGATCCTCTCGACGCCGGGCATCGCGCGAACCGGCAAGGTGCTCGAAGTCATCGGCACGCTCGTCAAGGTGGCCGGCCTCGACGTGACGCTTGGCGAATTGTGCGAACTGCGCGCGGCGAACGGCGCGTTGCTTCAGCACGCGGAGGTGATCGGCTTTACCCGCGATGTCGCGCTACTCTCGCCGTTCTCGCGGCTCGCCGACATTTCGCGCTCCACGCGCGTCGTGGGGCTTGGCCGCTCGCTGACGGTGCCGGTCGGCGACACGTTGCTCGGCCGCGTGATCGACAGCCTCGGGGAGCCTATCGACGGACTCGGGCCGCTCGAGGCGACCGAACAACGCCCGGTGTTCGCCAACCCGCCTTCGCCGATGAGCCGGCGCATGATCGACACGCCGCTTGCCACCGGCGTGCGCGTCGTCGACGGCATGATGACGCTTGCCGAAGGGCAGCGCATGGGTATTTTCGCGCCGGCGGGCGTCGGCAAAAGCACCTTGCTCGGCATGTTCGCGCGCGGCGCGCAATGCGACGTGGCCGTGATCGCGCTGATCGGCGAGCGCGGCCGCGAAGTGCGCGAGTTCGTCGAGCTGATTCTCGGCCCCGAGGGCATGGCGCGCTCCGTCGTGGTATGTGCGACCTCGGACCGCTCGTCGATCGAGCGCGCGAAGGCGGCCTACGTGGCCACCGCGATTGCCGAGCACTTTCGCGACCGCGGGCAGCGCGTTCTGCTGATGATGGACTCGCTCACCCGCTTCGCGCGCGCGCAGCGGGAAATCGGCCTGGCCGCCGGCGAGCCGCCCGCGCGGCGCGGCTTTCCGCCGTCGATCTTCGCCGAGCTGCCGCGTTTGCTGGAGCGTGCGGGCATGGGCGAACACGGTTCGATCACCGCGCTCTACACGGTGCTTGCCGAAGACGAATCGGGCAACGATCCGATTGCCGAGGAAGTGCGCGGGATTGTCGACGGGCACATGATCCTGTCACGCGAAATCGCCGCCAAAAACCAGTATCCGGCCATCGATGTGCTCGCGAGCCTCTCACGCGTGATGCCGCAGGTCATGACGCCCGACTACGTGCGCGCGGCGGCCCGCTTGCGCGAACTGCTCGCGAAGCATCGCGAGGTCGAACTGCTGCTGCAGATCGGCGAATACCAGCCGGGCGGTAATCCGCTTGCCGACGAGGCGATCCGCAAGATCGACGCGATCCGCGCGTTCTTCAATCAGGCGACCCACGAAATGGCCGCGCCGCAGGACACCGAGGCGCGGTTATTTGAACTGGCGCAGGCGGCGAACGGCTGAACCGATGATGACGCAAACTCCCGAGACCACACGTCGGCGCATGGCCGCGTTGCAGTTGACCATTGGCCGCCGCGAACGGCTGGAGCGGCGCCTGCAGTCAGGCGTGGTGGCCGCGCGTGACGCGCATGCCGCGGCGCGCGCGCAGCGCGACGCGCAACTCGTGCGCACGCATGACGAGCGCGAGCAGTTACGCGGCTTTCACGCCCGCATCTCGCAGATGATGACGGGCGGCACCGCGTTTCAGTTAGCCGAACTGAATGCGACGATGCGCTATGCGGAAGTCGTCGCCGTGCGGCTCGCTCAGATGGAAAACGAACTCGCGGCGCTGGAGGCAACCTTGCGCGGTAGGGCAGACGAACTCGCTGCTGCGGTTCGCGCGCTCGCGCAGAACCGTGCACGCATCGATCTGTGTAGCGAGCGCCTGGTGGGCCTGCGCGCGGCCCTTGAGCGCGCGGCAGCCGACGCCGGCGACGAGGAAGCGGAAGAAGCGGCGCTCGCGCGTTTGCGGTCCTCCGCTCACGCGCAGCGCACAGCGGCATGACCGCGCGGCGATGTTTTCTGATTTGATCAGCCATCCATAATGTACGACACCATCACCACGCTACCGCAGTTCGGCGCCACATTGATCCGCTCGTTGACCGTGCTCGGCGTCTGTTCCGTGCGGCTTTTCGTGGTGCTTTACCTGTTTCCGCCCACCGCGGACGGCATCCTGCAAGGCGTGGTGCGCAACGGCGTCGTCTTGCTGTTCAGCTCGTTCATCGCGTATGGCCAGCCGGTTTCGCTGTACACGTCGCTGAGCGGCACGGCGCTCGTCGTAATCGGCCTGCGCGAGGCGGCTATTGGACTGCTGCTTGGATTCGCGGCATCCACGGTATTCTGGGTTGCGGAAGGCGCGGGCATTTACGTCGACGATCTGGCCGGCTACAACAACGTGCAGATCACCAACCCGCTGCGTGAGGAACAATCCACGCCGACAGGCACGCTGCTCGCGCAGGTGGCAAGCGTCGCGTTCTGGACCTTCGGCGGCATGACCTTCCTGCTCGGCGCGCTCTACGAGTCGTACCACTGGTGGCCGCTCACGGCGGCCACGCCGGTGCCCGCGAACGTGCTCGAGAGCTTCGTGCTGCAACAGACCGACTCGCTGATGCAGACCACCGCCAAGCTTGCTGCGCCGATGATGCTGATGTTGCTGCTGGTCGATTTCGCGTTCGGCTTTGCGGCGAAGTCGGCGCAAAAGCTCGAACTGATGACGCTCAGTCAGCCCGTGAAGGGCGCGCTCACGGTGATGATGCTTGCGCTCTTTGTCGGCATTTTTGTGGACCAGGTGCGTGACCAGCTCGTGTTGACCGGGCTCGGCGAGCAGTTGCGCGCCATTGCCGGCGCGGTGGGCAAATAGACGCAGCGCGCGCGCCGCGCAGGTGAAGCCTGCGCTGGTTCAGAGCCAATGCTGGCCGTGCCAATTCAGGCCGCGCCAATACAGGCCGTGCCAATGCTGGCCGCGCCAATACAGGCCGTGCCAATGCAGGCCGCGCCAATTCTCAACACTCCTCAAATGCGCGCGAACCGTCAGATTTGTTGAGGATGTGCTTCACACGCTTCGATACATTGGGCATCGCCGGCTTGCGTTGCATGACGCCCGGCCCATTCCTTGACCATCGTGGACATCGTGGAACCCATGAACAACAAACGGCTCATGCTTGCTGCCCGGCTGGCAGCGTCTCTTGCCATCGCATTGCCCGCCCTGCTTGCGGCGCCCGCCGAAGCCGCGGCCATCCACTGGCGTAGTTCGGTAGTTCACGTCAGTGCCGAAGGGCAGGACGTGAAGGACGTGCTGCGCGATTTCACCGCTGGACAAGGTGTGCCCACAACCATTTCGGGCGACGTGCACGGCAGCGTGAGCGGCCGCTTCGACATGCCGCCGCAGCGCTTTCTGGACACGCTGGCGTCGAGCTTCGGCTTCGTGTGGTTTTACGACGGCAGCGTGTTGTCCATCAGCGACGTCAACACCGTCACGCGCCGCGTAATCAAGCTCGATCATGCGAGTGCCGCCGATCTGCGCTCGGCGCTCACGCAACTGCGAATCGAGAATGCGCGCTTTCCGATCACCTACGACGAGAGCCAGGGGACCGCGCTCGTCAGCGGGCCGCAAGCATACGTGCAGCTCGTGTCCGAAGTCGCGCGCCGTCTCGACGACAATGCTGCGCAGCGTTCGGGCTCGATGATCCGCGTGTTCCAGCTGCATCACGCGTGGGCTGCGGATCATAACGTCGAGATAGACGGCAAGACGGTGACGGTGTCCGGCGTCGCGAACGTGCTGTCGGCCATGTACCATCCGCGCGATCAGCGTAGCCGCAACGGCGCGGACAGCTACGAGCAGGCTGCCAACCGCGCCGCGCGCGAACCGACAATGCGCCGCTTGCAGCCCATGCGCGACGTCACCGGCAGCACCGACGGCGGCGGCTATCAAAGCGGCGTCAATCCGCCGCTGCCGGCCGGCATTGCCGCCAACGGCGGCGTGGCGCCGGGCATCGGCGGATTGCTGAACGGCATGGCCGCGGGCGGCGGGCCGGGCATGCAGTCGATCGGCTCTTCCACTAACGGCGAAGGCGACAGCAGTGCCGATACGTCGGTGAGTGGCAGCCAGACGCTGCCAGTGATCGAAGCCGATCCGCGCACCAACTCCGTACTGATCCGCGACGTGCCGCAACGCCTCGCGCAATACCAGAGCCTGATCGACAAGCTCGACGTGCGGCCACGCTTGATCGAGATCGAAGCGCATATCATCGAAATCGACGACAACGCGCTCAAGCAGATCGGCGTGGACTGGCGCGCGCACAACAGCCACATCGACATCCAGACGGGCAACGGCACCACGCAGCAGAACGGCTATAACGGCAACATCGATCCGATTTTCGGCACGCAGACACTTACGGACGGCACGACCGTGATCAACACCACGCCGCTCGGCGGGTCGCTGACAGCCGTGCTCGGCAACGCGGGCCGCTATCTGCTCGCGCGGGTGAACGCGTTGCAGCAGAGCAATCTCGCGAAGATCGACGCGAGTCCAAAAGTCGCCACGCTCAATAACGTGGAGGCCGTGATGGACCAGAAAACGCGCTTTTTCGTGCGCGTGTCGGGCTACACGTCGGCGGATCTGTACAGCGTGTCGACCGGCGTGTCGCTGCGCGTGCTGCCGCTCGTGGTCGAAGAGAACGGCAGAACGGATATCAAGCTCAACGTTCATATCGAGGACGGCGCAATTACCTCGCAGCAGGTGGACAACATTCCGGTGATCACGACGAGCACGATCAATACGGAGTCGTTTGTCGGCCAGGGCGAGAGCCTGCTGATTGCTGGCTATCGTGTCGATACGTCGACGAACGGCGAAACCGGCGTGCCGGGTCTGTCGAAGATCCCGCTGATCGGCGCGTTGTTCCGCTATCGCGACGACCAGCGCAGCCATATGGAGCGGCTCTTTTTGCTGTCGCCGCGCATTATCGAATTCTGAGCGCGCGAGTGCCGGTGGGTGGTTCATCGGTCAATAGCGGTTGGAGAAGCGGCGCGCAACTTTGCTGAAGGCGCGCCGCGCTGTTCCCAGAAGTTCTTTTACCTGTTGCCGCGCGTGCGCGCGGCGAGGGCGGCCGCGCTCAACAGCGCATACGGCGTTTTCGGCACGCCGCTCGCTGAGGCGGCGAAGGCCGCTTGCGAGTCGCCCCACGAGGGCGCATTGCGTGCGACGGCGCTATCTGCAGGATGCACCTCCGCACGCGGGGGCGAGGCCGCCACAGAGGCGCGCGGCATCGGTCCGATGCAGGCCACGGCTGCCGCTGCTCGTGACTCGCCCTGCAGCGAGCCGAACGCAGCGCTTGCCACGCTTTGCGCGCTGTCCATCGTTTGCATGCCCTGCGTGCTTTCCTCGAGCGCGGCATCCGCTGTGTCCGTCATTTCGATGCGGTAACCATGCGCATACAACGTGCGCAGATGCACGCCCCAAGGGCCGTTCAGTTCCAGCTTCTTGCGCAGTTTGTAGATGTGCTGTTCGAGCGTGCGGCCAATGATGTCCTCCGAGCGGCTCCACACCGCGCCGGCAATCTGACGCCGGCTCACATATTCGCCGCGGCGCGAGAACAGCAGCCACGCAATCGCGAATTCGCGCGGCGTGAGCCGGACCGCGTGACTGTCCACGTGGACCGTGCAGGTGCGGCGATCGAGCCGGTACACGCCGCATTCGAGCATGTCGCTGGAATCTGCGCTTTGTAGTTGCGCACGCAACAGTGCGAGATGAACCCGCAGCATCACCTCGCGGGCGTCGACCGGCGAGAGCACCACGTCGTCCGCGCCCGCGTCGAACAGACGCCCTATGGCTTCGCGATCGTGACCCGCGCCGATCACGATCAAGGGCGCGCGACGGTCCGCGTAGCAGGCGCGCCGCGCGAGTACGGGGCGCAGCGGATTGAGCCCCGTGTCGGCGTCGATCAGGATCGCGCTGTATTCGTCGCGGTAGATTGCGCGCGCGAAGGCCACGTCATCGGCGAACCGGTGGCAGACGGCGCCGTCGGCTTCGAAACAACGGCAGATCAACCCGAACAGTGTTGCGCTTCTGGTCATCACTGCAAGTTTCATTTTTCCTCCGTGCGATGCCGGGCGCCCGTGAGACTGGCGGGCGAGGGCGAACGTTATTCGTGGAACCGGTGGGTCGATGCGTTTGCGCGTGGATGCGATTACGCAATTCGAATGACTCGACAGTAGAGGGAGCGGCTCATCAAGGATGTAACGTTTTGTTTCGCCATCTCGATTCAATCGGCTGATTAAAAAACGGATCACGAATTTGACATTTTTCGTCCACCTGTTTTCCGTAGTTTGCCGCGTCCATTACACGTTTTTTGCACGGCGCCGAAAAGAAAATGCCGGCGTATGAGTCGCCGAACCTTACAGATGCGAAGCGGTGCGAACCACATAAGACCTAGCGTTTACGGCGTTTTCCGCCCTTATCTTACAGAGACGTAATTTGAATGTAAGGTTAGGACGAGCTTCTGATAAGGACGGCTCCCGGAGCGCCCACGCATCTGCCGGCGCATTTCCATACGCTTTGTCGCCGTAATTGAGATTCGCACTTATTTCCGATTCACGCGAATGTAATTGGAAGAATGCTGTTATTTACCTCTATGAGAATTGTTGAGCGTGCTTATTTCTGTATTGCCTAATATGGGCACGCCGCCGCGCTGAATCGCCTCGTTCGATGGAGTCTCGCCGTGCCCTATCTGCTCAATGCCTGGTATGTCGCCGCGCTGTCCAGCGAGGTCACGGCGCATGCGCCGCTCGGCCGCACGTTGCTCGACGAGCCGGTGGTGCTTTACCGTACTGCCGGTGGCGAGGCCGTCGCGCTCGCTGACCGCTGTCCGCATCGCTTTGCGCCCCTGTCGCGCGGCCGGGTTGTCGACGATACGCTGGAATGTCCGTATCACGGCCTGCGTTTCGGCGCACACGGGCATTGCGTGTTCAACCCGCACGGCGACGGACGCGTCCCTGCGCGCGCGCAGGCGCGTCGCTATCCGGTGCACGAGCGCTACGGGGCGATCTGGTTCTGGCCGGGCGATCCACAGTGCGCGTTGAGCACGCCGCTTCCCGCATTCGACTATCTCGACCCACGCGATCACTTCACGAGCGAGCGTTATTTGCACACGCGTGCGAATTACCAGTTGAGCGCCGACAATCTTCTCGATCTCAGCCACTTCCAGTACCTCCATCCCGACACGCTCGGCAGCGAGCAGATGGCGAGCGGCACGGTACACGCGACGGTTGCGGGCAACACCGTGTCGGTGCATCGCGAGATGAAGGGCGAATTGTTGCGGCCGATGCTCACGCAGAGCTTCGAGTTGCTGTACGGCGAGCGTGCCGACCGCGAACTCGACGTGCAGTGGATGCCCCCGGGGCTACTTACTATCGCCGTGCGGGTTTGCGAAAGCGGCTGGCCCGAGACCACGCGCGAAGCGGTCTCGGCGCACTGGCTTACGCCGGAAAGCGCCGCGAGTTCGCATTACTTTTTTGCGTTCGGTTTGCCGCGCGCAATCGGCGCGCATGGGGCGGAGCTTGTGAACCGCACCGCGCAGAGTCTGCTCGCGCCGTTTCGCGATGAAGATATTCCAATGCTGGAAGCGCAGCAACGCATGATCGGCGAGCGCGATTTCTGGGAGCTGCGCCCGGCCATGCTGCCTATGGATGCCGGCGCGCTGCATGCCCGCCGCATCATGGAGCGGCTGATCGCAGACGAAGCACGGCAGGGTGGCCGCGAGAGCGTCTCTTCTGTGCAGCAGGCGTCGTAGTGACGGGGTGCTGAACCGCAGCGGCAGTAAGGCTGTTTGCCCAAGCCGCGCGCGGCCAGAGCAAACCACCTCGGAATTCAGACACCGCCGCCAGGCCCCGCTGATGCGGCCGCACTGCCCACAGCGCCTGCGCTTCCGGGCTTCTGAGCCTCATTCATATCCACCGCCGCCAGGCCGCCCGTAGCCGGGCTCCCGCCTGCCGCCGCAGTCGATTCAAGCTCCGGCTCCGATACCGGCGTCCAGAACGTCAGGCTCCTGCCAATCCGGCTTTGTTCGTGCGAAGCGCGCACGCCATACTTCCAGCCTTGCGAGCTGCTGCGCGAAACCTCGCGTAGACCGAAGAGACCGAGCGGTCGCCAGGCGGACGGATCCTCGAACGTGCTCTGCATTTTTCGCTCGAGCACCCGCAGCCTGGCCTCGGTCAGCGCGCGCTCGGCGCGACTCGGAGCAGGCGCCGAAGCATCATCGAGGCGTGCTCTCAGCTGGTTGGCAAGCGTCAGATACTGATTCAGACGGGGCACGCATTCGTCCGCGATAACCCAGCGTTCGCCGAACGAAAACTCGCCGGACGATTCGAGCTGCGTCTGCTCGATCACCTGTTGCAGCCGTTGCGCGCCAATGCCCCGCGCCCACGCCGGGTTCGCGCGAACCGAGCGGGCCCAGTCGTCGGCATTGCGGAACATGCGGTCCTGCATGGTGTATTCGGCGACGAACCCGCGGTTATCGCGCATTGCAAACACGAATGACGAGCGGCCAAACGGCGTAGCTTCGACCGCCGCGCCCGCGAGCGTCTTCGCGCCCGGGCTCACCGATCCGACTTCGCCCGCGCCGTCGCCGAGCGTGAGCGCGCGCGGGGCGAACTGCGTGCCCGCGCTGGCGCTCAGCGTGCCCTGCACGGCAGTCGCGCCGATTGTGCCGGCGAGCGCGCCGCTATCCTTGAGATCGGCGGCGGAGTAGAGCGTCACGCCCGAGCTCACGCCCGCATACGCGCCGACACGCTCGGGCGAACTCGCCCCCGGCACGTTTGCGCGCGCGACGCCGCCCAGGGTCAGCGGCGTGGCCGTCACCGAGGTCGCGTTATTGTTTTGTGAAGACAGCGAAATCCGTTCGTTATCCGCAATGCCCGCGGCGAGAATCTGCATGAACTCCTCGGGCGATTGCGCCTGCTCGGCCGCGTCCCAGTACGCATTGACCATCTGCTGGCTGTCCTTGTGCCAGAGCTCCGTTTCAAGTTCGGCGGTGGCCGGCGTGGGCGGGAGCCGCCGCGCGCGCAACACGACCGACTCCTCGCGCGCGAGATAACCGCCCACGCTCGACGCGGCCCACGCGCCCGCCATGCCCGCGACCCCGCCCACGTCCAGCGTCGCGCCAACGAAGCCCTGTGCGCCCAACGTGCCGTTCACGCGGCTGCGCGTGCCGAAGATCATCTGTCCGCCTTCGTACGCTGTGCCGATCGAATACATCGAATCGCGCCCGCCCAACACGGTGACAATCGGTCCCGCCGACACCAGCAGCCGTGCAGGCAGATTGCCCCACGCGCTCGTGTCGATGCCGAGCGCATTGCCGTCATACGACGTAAAGCCCGTGCCCGGAATGTTCTGCGCCATTAGCGCGAGATGCTGCTCGCGCAGGTTGTGCGTCGTGATGCGTTGCAGCGGCGCGATGCCCGGGTTGTCGAGCAGATCGTGCGCTGCCTGCAGATTGCGCTGCGCGGGTTCCGCGCGGGCGGGGTGGTCGGCGGCCATTCCGCTCGCGTTGAAGCAGCGTTCCAGCGCGGCCAGCGTGAAGCCGCCGCTCGTCACGTCGTCGACGAAGCGGCGGCGGCGCTGCGGATCGTCGAACATCCGCAACGCGCGCTCGACGTTACGTTGCGTGCGCTGATCGCCTTGTTCGCGCAAGCCGGCGACGCGGGCGCGCGCGTCGTTCCACATGCGGCGTGCCTCGCGCCGTCCGATCCCGAACGATTCGGGCCGGCGCTTTTGCAGTTCGCGGGGGTTGGCGTGCGCCGGGACCTCAGGGCGCGCGTCGGTCCACGCCTGCAGGCGTTGGGCGTTGAGCGCGTGCGTAAGCATACGGCCCGGCGTCGCAGCGGTCGGCAATTGCTCGTTGCTGTAGTCGAGCAGCGCTTCGCGCGCGGCGATCAGCGCAGTGTCGTATTGCCCGCGCGTGGTGTCGAAGAACGGCGTGTCGGCGCCCAGCAGGCTCGAGGTGTCGATCGGCGAGCGGTTCCTGCCGAACACGCGCGGCACGTCGTGCACCGCCAGTCCTACGCGCGCCCGCGCCTGCGCAAAGCGCTGGGCCGGCGGGGCGCCGTCGATCGGTCCCAGCGCACGGTCCTTGCGGGCTTGCCGCTCGGCGCCGCGTGCGACCCACGTGGTCCCGCCGTCGAACAGCAATTGCGCCGCGTGTTCCAGATCGGAACCTGGGCCGCTTTCGTCGAAGCCCATCTGCCACAACCGGTAAGCGGTGATCGCTTCGATCTCGCAGTCGCCCGTGTCGTGCGCGCTGGCGGCGTCGGGCGGCAGACGGCGGGCCGCGTCGAGCGCGAGCATCGCATGCCGGCCATACGGATCGTCGATGAACATGCGGTAGGTCGTGTCGTCGTTCAACTCCGCGGGTGTGGTGCCAAGATCGGCGTCCATCGAACGCAGCTTGTGAGCGGCCTGCAGATAAACCACGAGCCGTGCGGCCGTGCCGTTGCCGCGCTCCGCGTGTCGCGCGTTGTCGCCGTACTGCAGGCGCAGCAAGCCTTCGAGCGCGGCGCAACGTGCGTGTGCGAGGTTTTGTGCGCAGCGCCAGGCGCGCTGTTCGAGGTCGGCGGGCGCCGGCTGCGATGTGGGTTGTGCCGGCGCGCCGCGCATGCTGGTGGTGCGATTCATGCCCGTGCTGCTGGCGGTGTCGCCAATGTCGCCAATGCCGATAGTGTCGCCAATGCTTCTCGTGCCGCCAATGCCGCTCCCGCCGGTCATGCCGCTAATGTCGAGCGGCTGCTGCAAGCGTTGCAGGATCTGCGCGGCCAATGCCGGGTCGCCGCCGCTTGCCTCGGCGAGCGCTTCGGCCACGGGCACCACGCACGCCTGCGGCAGACGCTCGACGGCCACGGGCAACGACGGATCGGCATGGGCGGGCCGCGGCCGGCGCAGCGTGAGCCCGTCGAGCACGCTGTCGATGGCGGCCTGCCGTGCATCCGCGACCTCGCGGCTCGCCTGTGCAGGCACCGGAAACAACCGGTTCACGGCGATGACCGGCTGCATGAAGTGCTCGTCGAGCGTGTCAGCCCATTCGCGAGCGGCGGCGTTTGCCTCGCGATTGCGCAGGCAGCGCAGCGTGTCGCGAATCGCACGGGGATTCATGAACTTCGGCATGGGCAGCGCCCCGCGTGTGGCATCGCCCGCGGCGAGGAAGGCGGTCGTGCGTGCGATCGAGGCGTCGGCGAGCTTCGCACCCTGCGCGCCTATCGCGATCTCCGGCACGTCCATCATGTCTTCGTTTTCTACCGACGCCGCGTGCTGGCCGGCTTGCGCTGCCGGGTGCGACGGCGGCCTGCGTTGCGGTGGGCGTGGAAAGCGCGCGTCGCCGGCAGGGTTGGCGACGCTGCCGGCCGCGCTCAGCGTCGATTCAAGTACGGTGACCGTGGTGTTCGACGCGCGGAACATCCGCGTGACCGGGTTGTGCCGTACGCGATCCGACAAACGCGCAAGGCCGCTGAGCGGCGTCTGCGAATCGGCGGCTGGATCCGGCTGCGGTGGCGGTGGCTCGCCCGGTTGCTGTGAATTAGCGGCGGGTGCAACGGCGCTGTCGCGTCCCGGCAGGAACGGCACGAGGGCGGTCAGACGGAAGTTCATCGGGTCCTCCGAAGCGTGCAGCGACGACGCGCACCGCCAGCAGCCTGTCGCGCGAAGCGGGCGTATGCGGTCAAAGCGAGTGCGGCGCGGCGACTCTATTGCGCGGCCGAGGCGGCATCCAGCGGCGCCTCGGGCGCGGGCACGACCGCGGTGGGGTCGCTCGCGCGATAGAACAGATAGGTCGCGGAATACGGCACGAAGAGCGACACGCCTTCCTGAGCGCAAACCGGGTTCGGCGGAACGCCGCCCGTGGTCAGCACGCGCTGGACTGACGTGGTCCGCGCGAAGCGGCCGTCGCCCATGCGCTCGCCGGCATTAAAGCGCGCGGCTACGCGTTGCCACGGCAGCGCGCCGGGCGTGACCGTTTCGTCGGCCGTGACGCGTCCGATCACATAGCTGCCGTCGTACGCACTGAACATGCGATTGGGCATGACGGTGCCGACGCTTTTGCGCGCCTGGTCGACGAGCGTGGCTTCGGCGCCTGCCGAGGTCCATTGCAGCGTGGCGCCGTTTCGACGGCAGTTCCATACCTCGTCGCCGACCGCGCTCAGCACGTCTTGCAGGACTTCCTGCGAATCGGCCCGCAGCGACAGCGGCAAGGTTTCGTTGGCGGGTGGTACGAGCTTCTGCTGTTGCGCGATCTTCAGCTGCGCGCCGCCTGGCGAGGGGTCGGCGCAGGCGGCCATGAGCGTCGCCAGTGCGAGCGCAAGGGCCGCGCGCATCGCAACACGGGCAACGCCAATGGCAGCAGGAGCAGGGCGCGCAATCGGGGCGGCCACGGGACGCAGGTCGGCAAGGGCATGTTTCGGCACGGCGGTCTCGGAACAATGCAATGGCGCCAGTAGACCCGAAGCGCAACAAGCGCGCCTATGCGCTGCGAAGTGCCGGACGGATTTGCGCAGAATCGGCCTGTTGGGAGGCCGTTGGGCACCGGCGCGGGAATGCGGCGTGAAGGGCCGTGCACACCGCTGCGCCCGCGCGGGCTGATGAGGCCGACACGCTGCGCGCTTTGCACTTCGCATTTCGCACCGTCGGCTTTGCGGCCCTCACATCTGGCACTGGCACTTGGCATCTGGCATCTGGCACTTGGCACTTGGCAACGGGCAACGGGCAACGGGCAACGGGCAAAGGGCAAAGGGCAAAGGGCAAAGGGCAAAGGGCAAAGGGCAAAGGGCAACCAGCACCAGCACCAGCAACTGGCACCTAGCACCTAACAACTGGCAACGCGCATCAAGCACTTCGCATCAGGCGCCTGGCACCTGTCACCGCCCACTTCGCTTCGCTGCATATTGCTGCGCACTGCGCGCAACCATTGCGCGACGCGGCGCTTACAGTCAAGCGTGCCCCGAAATGAGTGCACCACGCGCGCACCCACGCGCGCCCTCCACGAGTGCATCCGCGAGGCCACCATCAACGTGCGCCGCAGAGCGGCCTTGATCGCGTCGATGGTGGGTCGTCATATCGCGCGCGGGCGGTGTTGCCTCGCTCAACAAGGAGTCGTCATGACGTATAGCGCATTCTCCACGCTGTCATATCCGGCTGGTGGATACATGGGCGCAGCCGATCCGTCGTCGCAATTCACGCGCTCGATCGCGGCGCAGCCGAACGCGTGGGCAAACGCCGGCGCAGGCACCGGCTTCGGCAGCGGCAACAGCGCCGGCTGGAATTCGTCCGGTGGGTTCGGCGACAATGCGCTCGAGCAGCTCTTTCTGCAGTTTCTGCTCAGCATCACCAGTCCGTCGCAGGAATCGTCGGGCATGCCGATGCCTTCCATGCCGTCGCTGCCCAGCAGCGGCGGTGGAATTACACAGGCGAGCTACCGTCGCTCGTCCGGCACGGGCTCAGTCAGCTCCGGCGGTGCCGTGGAACGAGGCGATCCCAACGTGCGGCCGGCCGGTTCGGGCAATGCCGCTGGCGTCGCGCAGACCCAGTTGCACAAGTCCGCGGCGAGCATCATGGCAGACCAGGGCGTGCCGATGGACAAGGGCGTCGATACGACGGTGTGCTGCGCGAACTTCGCGTCCGCGTGCCTCGTCAAGTCGGGCAAGATCTCGGAGTCGCAGCACACGAATCTCGTCTCGACACTGCACAGCGAATTGAAAGGCGACGGCTGGCGCACCGTGAGCCGCAACGAGGCCAAGCCCGGCGATATCTGCATTGTCGGCGCCGACGAGCATGTCGAGATCGTCGCGAGCAACGAAAACGGCCGCATCACGCTGATCGGTTCGAACAACACGCAAGGCGGCAGCGGCCCGCAGGTCGTGTCGTACGACACCTACACCGGCAACCGGGGCGATGTGACGTTCCTGTCGGAATGAGGGCGATGCGCGATGCGTGGGCATCGCGCGCTGAGGAATTCGATGCGCTGGCGCGCGCCGCCGGGCGGCTGCGGGAGATACAACGACGCCGGAACGAAGACGCAACAACGGCGACGCCAAAACGAAGGCGCGAGCCACAACAACAACGCCACAACAACACTAACGCTCCACCATCAACCTGTCATACCCATGAAACGAGCCGTGCTGCTGCCGCGGCTGCCAGCCTGGCGCGAGTCGCAGCCCGGGCATGCGCCGCACGAGCGCGCGCAGCAGCGACTCCAGTTGCATGCGCGCGAGCGCGACACCCATGCAACTGTGCGGGCCCGCGCCGAACGTCAGCGAGCGTGCCGCTTCGCGCTCGAAGCGAATTTGATCGGGCGCGGCAAATACTGCCGGGTCGCGATTCGCGGCACCGATGAGCGGCATCACGCGCTCGCCGCGGCGAATCCGGCAGCCGTCGATATCGACGTCGTCCCATGCATAGCGAAACACGGACTGCACTGCCGGATCGTACCGATACAGTTCGCGCACCGCTTGCGGCACCAGCGAGGCGTCGTCCGCGAGCGCCTGCCAGGCATGCGGCGCGCGCAAGAGCGCAGCGATGCTGTTGCCGATCGACAGCAAGGTCGTGCCGTATCCGGCAATGAACAGGAACAGAACGTTGACAAGCATTTCGCGTCGGCCGATTCCGCCTTCCTGTTCGAGCCGCATGAAGCGCGAGGCCGCGAGGTCGGGCGCGGCGTCCGGGTCGACTTCGCACAGGAACGCTTCAACCTTGCCGATGAAGGTCTCGGTCTGCACGGCCGCGAGCGCGTATTCTTCGGCGGACATCGGCGCGCCGCTGATCAGTTGCCACGCGCCCGCGGACGCTTGCAGATAGCTCGCGCCGTGCGCATCGGGAAAGCCGAGCAGGCGGCAGATCGTGCGCACGGGCAACACACTCGCGATATGCGCGACAAGATCGAAGCGCGGCAGGGCCACGCATTGATTGAGCAGACGCTCGACTTCACCGTCGATAAATTCTTGCAGCGATAGCAGCGCCTTGCGCGAAAACAGCGGCGCGAGAAAACGCCGCAGCCGCTCATGCGCTTCGCCCGTCTCGAACACGACCATGTTCGTATAACCCAGCGGGTCGTCGAGCGGTTCCGTGCCGGGCGGCGGCCGTGCCGAAAAACGCGCATCCTCGAGGATACGCGTAACCAGCGCGTGCGACGACGCGAGCCAGACACCGCTCGCGTCGCGACACAGCGGCCGATGCGCGCGCAACCATGCATAGAGCGGGTACGGGTCGACCGAACCCGTGCCGATAATGGACGGCAGCACGCTGCACGACTCCGGGTCCGCGACCTCGCGGGTCATCTCGCAGGTCATGGCCGGTTCTTCCGCGCAGAACAGCATGCGCGTCCCGGCAAATGACGGCTCAGACAGCAAGACCGTAATTGCCCGGCGACTGCACGGGCTGCTCGACCGTCAGCGGCTGCACGCGGTTGTTGGGCGTGCCGTTCAGGTTCAGGTCGCCCGCGCCGATGTTCACCTGATCCGCCGCGAACTTGTACGTGCCGTCGCTCTGTTTCTCGCCTTCCACAAGGCCGCCGCTCATGATCAGATCGAAAGGCGAGCGGCCGTTGGTCATCAGTTCGTTGACTTCTTTCTTGCCGTCGGCGGTGAAGCTGACGCTGCCGTCCGCGCCGATAGTGCCGACCGATTTACCGGACTTGTCGTACAGATTGCCCGACGGATCTTCGAGCAGGCTCACCTCGCCGCCGGAGCGCGTCGACAGTTTGATGGAACGCAGCGGCGGGTTGCCGTTGGAAGGCACGCCGGGATACTGACCCGTCGAGCCGGGGAACTGCCCGCCGCCGGTGTTCTGAGTGCCGCCCGGATACTGGCCGCCCGAGATGCCGAGGTCGTTGAGCAACTGCTGGATATCGGCGTCGATCTGCGCCTGATTCGCGCCGCCATACGACTGTCCGCCTGGATACTGGAACATCGGGCTCTGGAAGTACGCGGAGTTCACGTTATTGGTGGTCATGGTTCCTCTCACAAGGTTGATTCATGCGGATAACGAAGACTGATGAGGTCGCCAGATCGCGCTGACTTCAACACAGACAGACTAGGGAAAGTGCACCGGCTCGCTCGAGCGAATGCGAAGCAGGGAGTGGGCGGGCGAAACCCGCATGTAAAGGCATCGCCTGATGCGGGGGGAGAAGAGGTCTGCGGGAACTGTGCTGGAATTACATCGGAACAGCGCGGCCCCTTGCGCGGAAACAGCATGGCGTCTCGGTGAGCACAGCGTGGTCCCTACGCGGAAAACAACGTGCGCCTGCAGGGGCCCTGCACTCACACGACACGCGCAGCAACGCCGGTGCGCATGGAGTGCAGCTTCGCGACCGCGCTCCATGCTTCGTGTGTGCGCGATGCCAGAGCGCGACGGGCCCGAGAATGCAGAGAGTCGCCTTTCGCGTTTCGTTCGCCCTGGTACGTGCACATGAAAAACGGTCAATGCAGCTTCGCGGTGCTGGGTGTCCTGCTGACGATTTTCTCCGTAGGACTACGGATCGGCGCGCATGCCGATCTGGAGGAACTGCTGCTCGTGTTGCGTCAGCTTCATCCGAATCCGGCGGTGGTCGACATCTGCGAGGTGAGGCTGCTCGTGAATTCGCGGCGCTGGATCGACGCCTTGCGTCTGTTGCGGCAGATCGACGAGCAGGGCTACGGTTCGCCCGTCGTCACCGCATTGCAGAGCTGGTGCCTGTACATGCTCGCGGATCGCGACTGGCGGCGCTGCGCGGCGGCCGTGTTGCATAGCGGCGATCCGACCGCGCTCGCGATCGTCGCGAAGTTCCTGGGCATTGGCGGAGACCCCATTGCCGCGCGCATTGCCGCAGTATTGGCCAACGAACTGGGCAACACGCTCGGCAACGAGCTAGGCAGCGAATACACGTGACCACGCTCTTACTGGATTCGCTCGAGGCGAGCGGCGTCGAGGGGCCAGCGGGAGTTGCGCGCTCAACGCGACGCCGCGCCGTTGCGTGCCTGACCGCCTCTTGCGATGCGGTCATAGCGCGCCTGCAATTCGGCCGCGCGGCGTGCATCGCCCGCCTCGCTGCAGCATACGATCAGGCCGGTCAGCGCACGTTCGCGAAACGCGCTGTCGGCGCATGCGTTGGCGAGTTCGTAGACGGTTTCCCATGCGGCGATGGCCTGCGCGACAGGCGCGTGAGCGAGCGGCAGGGCGCTGGCGAGAATCGCATGCAGGCGCATCTCGTCGCGACGTCTTGGTGTCGCGCCGGCCTGCACGCCGGCGAGCACGGCACGGCCATGCTGCAGATATTCGCGCTCGAGCGAAAGCCGCGCCCACAGCCACGCCGAGCATTCGAGCAGCGAGATAGCCGTGTCGAAGCGCCCGCATTCGATGCACCAGCGAAGCGCGGCGCGCAGGTCCTCGAGATCGCTCATGTCGAGCGCGTCGATATGCGCGCGCTCGCCGCGCTTGCGGTGCGCGTTCAGGCGCACCGGCAGGCCCGCCGCAAGCGCGTGCGCGGTGCGGTCATGTTCGCCGGCCTCGCGTAGCATGTCGCGCGCGAGATGGCGGATGGGCCGCCGGATGTGCAGCATCCACTGCCCGCTGCTGTCCAGTTCTTCGACGAGGCCCGCTTCGGTCAATACGTCGAGCGAGGCGTCCGCGAGCGCGTCGCCATGAATCGCCTCTCTCATTGCGTTAGGTGTGTCGCTCAGCGTGTCGCCGGACGACTCGCCGCTCGCGGGCGGATCGCATGCGGTGAGCAGGCCGATGGCCGCACAGCGCGGAAATTCGCCTGCGAACATGGCGAGGCGCAGCAGGTGCAGGCGCGCCCGACGGTCGAGCCGCGCGACGTGCAGGTCGAAGGCGAGCGCAATGGGCGCCGAGCGCGGATGCGGAACCCCCGGCGTTTCGATGCGCGGTCCGATAAGAGCCTCGAGACATTGTGCGTAGCGGCTCATTGCCGCTTCGAGCGGCTCTCCGGCGCGCAGGTCGTGGTCGATCGTCGCGGCGGCGAGTTCCAGTGCAAGCGGCACGCCGGCGAGCAGTTGCGTGATCGACACGGCTGCGTCTATGGCTGCTTGCGGCATCGCGCCGCCGTCGAGTGCAGCGAGCAGCGCGTTACCGCTCAGCGGGCGCGGCGACGCCAGCGATGCGATGCGTTGCCGGTCGCGGCGCGCGGACAGAACTGCGAGCCGCGCGAAGAGCAGGCGCAGCGCGTCGTATTCCGGTGCGAGCGTGGCGTTGACCTGAGCCAGTTCGGGAATGCGCAGTGGACCGAGCGTGACCACTTCCTCATCGCGCAAACCGAGCGGCACGCTCGCGGTGACAATCGCACGTACGTTCGGACCGGCCGAGAGCACTGCGTCGATGGTTTGGGCGGCGAGCGCGCCGCCTTGAACATGTTCGTGCCGGCCATCGTTGCACGCGTTGCAATCGATCACCAGCAGCACCTCGCGCTCGCGCACGCCGTCGAGCAATCGGGCAAGCGGAGTCTGCGCGGAACCCGCCGGCAGGTTCAATGCAAGCGCGAATGCATCGGCGAAACCGTCCTCCGGCGCGAGCGCGGAGAGGGCGACGGGCACCACGCCGTCACCAAAGCGTCCGGCGAGGCGCCGCGCCGCTTCGTGCGCAAGGCGCGCCTTGCCGGTACCGGTTGCGCCCACGAGCGTGATGAGACGCGCGATGGATATCAGGCCCAGCACTTCTGAAAGCTCCGCATGCCGGCCGATGAACGGCGTGAATTGCTGCGGCGTGCGCGAAGCGCCGACTGCAAAGGCCGGTTGCGCCGCGCGCGGCGGAATCGCGCTGGCTGCTTCGCCCGGCAACCGTGCGCCGAGCCGCGGCGCCGCGGCCGCTATAACCGATGCGGCCGCTGCGGCCGCGGCGACGGGTTCCTGCGAGTGAGCGAGGCTGCTCGTATGAACCTCTGCGGCAAAACGATAGCCGAAGCCCGGCACAGTGACGATCAGATCGCGGTCGTCACCGAGCGCACGCCGCAGCGCCGAAATGTGCACCTGAACGGTATTGACGTCGACATTCAGGTCGGGCCAGCCGCGGCGGCCGAGTTCGGCCTGCGCGACAGGCCGGCCGCGTGCTTCGACCAGCGCGATCAGCAGCTCCAGCGCGCGCGCCCCGAGTTCGACCTCGAGGCCGTCGGCGACGAGCCGCGGCGGCTCCTGGGACAGCGTGAAGCGACTGAACGCTATGACCGTTTCGTCCGGTCGTAATGACGGCATTGCGGATCTCCAGCGGAATCGGCAGGCCCAACGCTACTGGGCGGTGCCGCGTGCGGCGGATCAAATGCTCACCGGCGATCATCGTCGCGGCGGCGTGCGCAGGTGCACGCTCGCGGCGCCCGCATGCCGCGAGTGGCCGCGCTCAGCAGTTGCGCCGGGCGATGGATTCGTCAGCTTATTGCGAGTTGCATGGTTCGGCAATAGGGTGCAGCGCGCGGGTCTGCGCGCAGCGAAGGTGTTTCGCGCGAAGCTCAGCGAACGCTTGCGGTTCCCGTCGACATGTGTTGCGCCCGGCGAATCTCAACAGTTCTCAAATCGGCCTTAACGCTCAGATTTGTTGAAGATGTGCGTCGCATATCTGCATAGATTAGGGGATGCGCACGATGGTGGCATACGCAACCATCGGTTTGCAGCAGGCGCGCGTCCCGTAGCCGTGGGCCGCGCGCGCATAGACGAGGAGTAGCGCAATGTTTCTGACGCTTTACTTTCCCCTGGCGGCTTCGTTGTCCGTTCACGATCTGCCGGACGGCTTTCTCAACAAGGTACGCGACGGCGATCTGCAGCCTGCGGGCGCGCAGGCGAGCCGTTGGTCCGAGCTCGCGCGCGGGTCCGCGGGTTCGTCCGAACTGTTGCGCCTGCATGCCGACATGCAGATGACGCTCGGCATCTGCGACGAGGCCGAGGAACAATATCGCCGCGCACAGAAGGCAATTCGCTCGCCGCGCCACGCGATCCGCGCGGCGTCGTGCCGCAATGCCGGCTGGCAGGCGCTGTTCCGGCACCGGCTCGCGACGGCGCTGTCGTGTTTCGCACGGCTCGTCGACGAGCCGGACGTGGACACGGCGCAACAGGTCGAGGCGCGGCTCGGTATTGTCGGCGCGCTGCACGAGCTCGGCCGTTCGCGCGATTCAGGAGATGCACTCGACGAACTCGCGGCCGCGACCACGGACCCGTCGCTCGGCCACTGGCGCGAGCTCGTCGCCACCTTGCGCTTCGACATCGCTGTGCAGCGCGAATTGCGCGGCGCGACGCTCTTGAGCGATCACGCGTACTGGCAGTCCGGTCTTGCCGAGCACACGCTGCGTGGTGCGGGTGCCGCAGGCGGCTTTCACGCGGTGGCCTCGGCGAGCGACGCCGCCGATCTGCACGAAGTGGAAGCGTTGAACGTCTGCACGCCGCTGCTGCGACAGCGCGTCGACTATTTGCGGCAGTTGCGCGCACTTGCGCGCGGGGAACGGGCGGCGCTCGAGGGCATTACGGCGCATCTGAACTGGGCGCAGCAGCGCGGCTTTAGCGATTATCTGCGCAGCACGCGGCTTGAGGTCGTGCTGGCCGCGCTCGCGTCCGACGCACCGCAGTTGGCCGAGATGCTGCTCGAACCGCTGCATCGGATCGACCATGCGGGGTCGACCGGGCATCGGCAGCTCGAATATCTGTATGCAGTCGCAAAGACGCATCAGGCACTCGGCCGCAGCCGCGAAGGCATGCTGATTTTCGGCCGTTACGCGCTGATCGCCACGCAGTGTCTGCGTGACGATTCCCAGGTGCTGGTGTCGTATGCGGGCAAGGCCGCACGCCAGGCGCCGCAACTCGACGATGTCGCCGCGCGCCTGCCCGCGCGTTACCGGCGCGCATATCGTTATCTGCAGGAAAACCTCGACCGGCGCGACCTCTCGGTGCGTGAAGTGGCGGCGGAAGTGGGCGTGACCGAGCGCGCGTTGCAAAGCGCGTTCAAGCATTCGCTCGGTCTTTCGCCCACCGAACTGATTCGCCGGCTGCGCATGGAGCGGATTCGCGCGGATCTGCTTGACGATTCGTTCACCGGCGAGCGTACGGTGCTGTTGACGGCCAACAAGTGGGGCGTGCAGAACCGCTCGACGCTCGTAAGCGGCTATCGCAAGCAGTTTCATGAGGCGCCTTCGGAGACGCTGGAGCGCTGACGGAGCCGTGCCGCGCATGCGGCATGGATTCGGCATCGGTGCGCCGCGGGCTGCTCACGCGGCGCTCACCCGTCGCTCACCCGCCGCGGCGAATCACGCCGTCAGCACATATTGCAGATCGGCGAGGCGGCTCGACATTTGCGGATCGCCGGGGCGCTCGAACGTGTTGCAGAAAACGACCGTGGCGTCCTGCGCGGACTGCGTGTTCCTGATCGCGTCGATGGCGCCCGACTGCGAAGTCTGCAATTCGTGCTTGAGGAAACCGTAATTGGCCTGCTCGCTTGACGGATCGAGGTGGTTCGCTGAGCAATAGTCGAGATAGTCCTGCTTGCGCGAGCCTGTCCATTGCGCAATGCCGTAGCCGGATTGCAGATTCGAATTGGGCGCGCCGATCGCGCCGCCCTGGTTGATACCCGGGTTCATTCCGCCGCTTTCGTGCCACAGGTTCGCGACAATGCCCGCGGCCTGGTTGCGGGTCAGGCCGAAGTCGCGTTGCAGGTTCGTCATGAAGTAATCAGCGGTTTTCTTGGCTTCGGGCGTGCTCGCTGAGGTGGATTGACCCGAGCCGTCGCCCGCCGGCACGCCTGCTGTCGAGGATGTGGTTCTGTAGCTCGCGGGAGAGGCGCGGCCCGCGGTTGAAGGCGCCGAGGGCATGGCGGGCAGGGAGGGCATTGAAGGCATGGAGGGCATGCCGGAGCTCGACGATCCGCCGTCGCTGAAGAGCTCTGCCAGAATCTGCTCGATTTCGCGTGCGATCTCCTCGTCGCCGACGCTGCCCGAGCCGGAACCGCTTGGGCCGAGTTGATGAATGAGCTGGTCTAGTCGTTTGAGTTCAGCGGCATCGATCATGGGAGTCTCGCTCGGAGGTGTAGGACGAGATCGGAACAGGCAGGATCGGGCTCACTGTAGCAGCGCCAATTGCGCGGCCGATGCGCGGGTCGGAAGTTGACGCTGATATAGCGAAGTGGTGAGTAGTAGGTAGTGAGTGCTGCGGATATCAGGCGCGGCGCTCCACGCGCATTGACCGGCACAGCTTCGCTGCACGGTAAATGCCCGCTACGACCTCGCGCGCTTGCCGAGCCCGAGCTTTTCCATGCCTTCATGAGCGTCGATCACGATGGTCGCGATTTCGCCGACCGTCACGCGCAATTCGGTCGCGCGCGAGCGCATATGTTCGTACGCCTCGTTTTCGCTCAGCCGGTGCGCGTCGATCAGAATGCGCATGGCACGCTCGATGTGGCGGCGCGCCTTGATGGCTTCCTCCAGCTTGCCGATCTTCGCGTGCAGCCGTTGCTGATAGCCCGACGACGCCCGCGCCAGCACGAGCGTGCTGAGCACGCCGGTGGAGCGGTACGGCTTGGTGATCACCCCGTGCGCTTGCGTATCCAGCAGCATTTTCAGCGCAGTCGGGTTCTCGTAGTCGGAGAGGGCGATCAGCGTGGCCTGCGTGTCGGCGGCGCTCCAGTTGCCGGCGTTCCTGATCTCCGGGCCGACCAGAAAGAAGATCACGTCGGCGTCGGTCGGCAAATGCGCAGGCAGCGGCCAGACCGCGCGAACCGGGCAGCCTATGCGCCGCAACTGCTCTTCGAGCACGCTGCGGTCGTCGCCTGGCGGATGGATCACCACCACGCGCAGCGTACGCAGATCGTCGAAGATGCGGCGGGCGCCCGCGTTCATACCGGCTCTCCATCAAGCCAGAATTCGGCGAAACCGTATGAAGTCAGATAAGGGTCGGGCTTCACCGGATGGCGGCCTTCCCACACGATGTCGAAAGCGCCGTCCGGCCGGCACACGGCAATGCGCGGCGTGAGAATGGCGTGATTGTTCGCGCGGTCGATTCGCAGCATGCCTTCGGGCGAATCGAATTCCACCTCGTACACCGCATCGACCAGTTTTGCGGTATCGAGGCTGCGGGTACGCGCGAGCGCCAATGCAAACAGATGCACCTGGTTGTACGCCATTTCCGACCACATGCTTGCAGGTTGTTCGCCAAAGCGCGCGCGCCATGACTTGAGAAAACGCTGGTTGCCCGGGAGTGGCAGCGTATTCACATAGCTCGCTGAAATGATATGGTGGCCGCACAGTTCAGGACCGATCATCCGCGTTTCGCCCTCGGTCATCGTCAAGCTTGCAATCGGGATGCGCGCGGGATCGATCCCGTGCTCGCGATAGAGCTGGTAGAACGCGCGCGCGCCCCGGCCGATCAATGTGGAAAATACCACGTCGGGCTCAACGGCCCGGATCTGCTGAACGACCTCGCGCAATGCGGCGGGCTCGGCGTCGCTCGGCAGATAGACTTCTTCGACAATCTCGCCGCCATGCTGCTCGACGATGTCGCGCATGATCCGGTTCGATTCTCGCGGATAAATGTAGTCCGCGCCAACCAGAAAAAAACGCCGGCCATGATTGCGCAGCAGATAAGCGGCGAGCTGCATGCTGTTCTGATTGGGCACCGCGCCGGTGTAGATCACGTTCGGCGAGTACTCGAATCCTTCGTAAATCGAGCAATACCAGAGCAGCGCGTTATAGCGCTCGATAACCGGCAGCACCGCCTTGCGGCTCGACGAAGTGGAACAGCCGAAAATGACCGTGACCTCGTCTTCCTGCAACATGCGCGAGGCAAGCCTGCGGTATTCGTCGGGATCGCTTTTCGGATCGTACACGACCGGGTCGAGCAGACGCCCGTCGATGCCGCCCGCCGCGTTGATTTCCTCGATGGCCAGAACGGTGCCGAAAAAATGCTCGGACTCCGTGGCCGCCGTCACGCCGGTGCGCGAGAACAGCACGCCGACGCGCCAGCCGGACTCGGCCGGCGGCGCTTTCGCGGACTGTAGCGGATTCGTCTCCATTCAGTGTTCTCCTCGCTGCGTTTCGCGACCGGCTAGCGCGCCGTGCGCTCGCCCGGCGCAGCCGTTGCGATGATCGCCCGCTCGACGAACGCGGCCGCCTCGAGGCAGCGCGCGTCGTCCCACGGCCGGCCGATGACCTGCACGCCCACCGGCGCACCGCGCGCGCCGGTGAGACCCGGCACATTCACGCACGGACAGCCGAGCAGGGTCCAGTTGCGATTGAAAGCCGGGTCGCCGGTCGACGCCAGTCCCTCCGGGGCTTCGTCGGGGGCGCTCGGGGTGAGCAGCATCGTGACGCCCTCGAACAGTTGCGCGAGCTTCGTTTTCGCGTGACTCATCGCGGCGCATGCGCTCGCGTAGGCCGCGGCATCCACGTTCGAGGCGCGCGCGAGAAACGCAAACAGCATCGGCGAAAGTTGCGCACGATGACGATCGTACTCGAAGCCGAGCGTCTGCCATGCTTCGTAGCTTTGAATCGTGTCGTGCGCGGCGATCAGTTCGGCCATCCACGACTCGAAGCGCACGGGGCGCACCCGGCCACCTGCGCGTTCCACGGCGCGTACCGCCGTCTCCAGCACGTTGCTCGCGTTGGCGGACGGCTCGGTCCACGGGTAACCCTCGGGCACGCCGAAGACCGGCGCCTGCTCGTTGCCTCGAATGGCCAGCGGGCGGCCGCTTACCACCTGCGCGAGCAAGGCCGCGTCGCGCACGCCGGCGGCAAAGAGGCCGACCGTGTCGAACGACCAGGAGAAGCATTTCATGCCCGCCGTCGGCAGCATGCCGAACGTCGGCTTGAAGCCCGCGACGCCGCAATACGACGCGGGACGTATCGTCGAGCCGCCGGTCTGCGAGCCGATCGCGAACGGCGCGATGCCGGCCGCGACCGCCGCCGCCGAACCCGACGACGAGCCGCCCGCCGTGCGGTCCAAAGCGCAGGGGTTGTGCGTGACGGTGGGCGCCATATAGGCGAACTCGCTCGTTACCGTCTTGCCTATCACAACCGCGCCGCTGCGTTTGAGCACGGTGACGATGGCCGCGTCGGACTTCGGCTGATGGCCTTCGTAGATGGGCGAGCCGTACGACGTCACCAGGTTGCTGGTATCGAAGATGTCTTTCACGGCGACCGGCAGGCCGGCAAGCGGACCTGTCGCCGCAGCGGCGTGGGCCAGCGCAATGTCGCGCGGCGCGACGGCGGTCATCGCGCGGATGTGCGCTTCGACTTCGTCGATACGCGCGAGCGATTCGAGCACGAGACGGCTGCGTTCCGCCGGATCGCGGGCTGTGCGCTCGAGCAGCGCGTGAGCGCCAAGCGGTCGATAGAATGATTGTGCAGTGGTCATGGCGTGAGTATCGCGAAACTGCGGCGCGCGTCAGACGCGCAAATGTTCGTAGATCGATTCGGCGGCGGCTTCGTCTTTGGCATTGCCTTCGTCGACGATTTCGCCTTGCATGAGCACCGCGTAACGGTCGGCGACCTTGAGCGCGAACGGCACGTTCTGTTCGATCAGCAGCAACGTGGTGCCGTGGCGGCTGCGCTCCCACAGCAGTGCCTCGGCCAGCCGGTCGATCACTGACGGTTGCAGGCCCTCGGTGATCTCGTCAAGCAGAATGATGGAAGGGCGCATCATCAGCGCGCGCGCCACCAGCAGCATCTTCTGCTCGCCACCCGAGAGCGTGCCCGCGTACTGACGCAAACGGCTTCCGAACACCGGAAAGATCGGCTCGATCTGCGCGAACCGCTCGTCGAACACAGAGACGTTCGTGAGCCCGAGCCGCAGATTGTCGCGAATGCTGAGATCCTGAAAGAGCGCATGTTCCTGCGGCGCATAAGCGATGCCGGCTCGCGCGATGCGATGCGGCGGCAGGCGCGTCATGTCCTGTCCATGCACGTGAATGGCGCCGCTCTGCTTGGGAAGATAGCCCATGATGGTTTTCAGCAGCGTGGTCTTGCCCATGCCGTTCTTGCCGAGCAGCGCGACGGCCTCGCCGTTGGCGACACTCAACGACAGCTTGCGCAGCACGACCGAGGCCTTGTATCCGCTTGTCACATCCTTCAGGTTCAACGCGATCTGGCTCTGGTTCACGAGGCCTCCCGGTGTGTTGCCGCGCCGAGGTCGGTATCGCCTTGCGCGGTGCCCGCGTAAATCGTCCTGACGAGTTCGGAGTTGACCACCTCGTCGAAATTGCCTTGCATGACGATGCGCCCCTGATGCAGCACCACGATGCGCGTCGCGATGCCGGCCACGAAGCCGAGGTCATGCTCGACCAGCAGGCAACACAGCTTATACCTGTGAGCGAGCGCGGCAAGCACGTTGCCGATTTGCGTGCGCTCGGTCTTCGTGAGACCCGCAGTCGGCTCGTCGAGCAGCACGATGCGCGGTTCCAGCGTGAGCACCATCGCGAGTTCGAGCGCCTGCTGTTCGCCATGCGAAAGGTCCTTGGCCACGGCACCGAGCTTGCGCTCGAGATTCGTTGCCCGAACCACCTCCAGCGCATACGGCGGCAACGCGAGAGTGCCCGAGCGTCGGACGAACGAGGGTCGCTCGATCAACGTGCCCGCAATGCGCAGACATTGCGCCACCGTGAGCGTTTCGAAGATGTTGGCGTTCTGGAACTTGCGCCCGAGACCGAAGCGCACGCACCGGTCGGGCGGCAATTGGCGGATATCGTTGCCGCACAGCATGACCGTGCCGGCCGAGCGCTCGGCGCCGTCGCTCATGCAGCGCATCAGCGTGGTCTTGCCCGCGCCGTTCGGGCCGATCAGTCCGACCAGTTCGCCGGCTTGCGCATCCAGATCGATGCCTTGCAGCACCTTCAGGCTGCCGAAATGACGCGCCACGCCGCTCATACGCAACGCCGGCGCCGACGCATCCGGCTCGTGGCCGCTGTGTACCGGCCGCTCGACGAGCTCCGGTTCGCGGGACTCGCCCGCCAGATGCCGCAGCGGTGCGAGCAGCAGCGGCACGAGACCTTGCGGCAACAGCACGATGACCGCGACGAACGCGCCGCCGAGTATCAGCTGCCACGCGAACGGCATGATGCCGCTCAGATACGACGTGCCGACGTTGATCAGCAGCGCGCCGATCACCGGTCCCCACAACGTGCCGCGCCCGCCGAGCGCGACCCAGATGATGAGCTGCGTGCCCAGCACGAAGCCGGTCAACTCGGGGGCGACCACACCGCTGAACGAGCCGTAGCCGAAGCCGGCGAGCCCCGCGACCGCCGCGGTTGCAACGAGCAGCACGATCTTCACGAGCGAAGTGTTGATGCCGAGATACAGGCACCGCGATTCGTTGTCGCGAATCGCCGCGAGCACGCGGCCGCCGTCGCTGCGCACGAAGATCCACGCAAGCCCGACGACCACGGCGAGCGCCGCGCCTGCGATCCAGTACCACGCTTCGAGCGAAAGATCGAACGTCTGGTAGCCAGTCAGCCCGGAGCTCGAGCCTGTCCATTCTCCGCCGGAGAGCAGTAGTTGACTGAGCACGATGGGCAGCACGAGCGACATGACGGTGGCAAAAAACGGCGAGGCGCCGCGATAGAACGACAGCCAGCCGAGCAGGGCGGCGACCCCAGCCGTCACCGCGAGCGTCGCCGCGAGCGCGAGCAGCACATACGCCGCTGAAAAGCCGCCATGCGTGAACACCAGTCCCGCCGCGTAGGCGCCGAGTCCGAAGAACGCCGATTGGCCGAACGTCAGATAGCCGGTATAGCCCCAGAGAATGTCCACCGTCACCGCGACGATCGAGAAGAAGAACGCCTGGATGAGCACGTTCAGCAGATACGAGCCGAACAGGAAGGGACCTGCCGCGATCAGCACAATGCCGAGCACGCCGATTGTCGCGAGACCGCGCAACGGCCTGGGCCTGCCGCCTTGCCGCTTGCCGGCGGGCGACGGTTCGCGCCCTGCATGACCCAGCGACGCGTTGAGTTTAGCCATGAGAGAACCCCTGCGGACGAATACGCAATGTGAGCGCGGCGAGCACCGCAATGGTCAGCCCGCCGAGAACCGGGCTCACGAACGTGCTGACGAGCACCTGGCAGGCGCCGAACACGAAGCAGGTGACGAGCAGGCTCAGCATCGAGTGGCCGGACACCATGACCAGCATGAATGCGCTCACGAGCCACGGCAAACCCATGTCCGGGTCCACGCTCGATAAAGGCGTGATCAGCACACCCGCGAGCGAACCGAAAGCCGCGCCGAGGCTGAAGGTGATAAAGCGGATGCGCCCGGAGTGAATGCCCAGGCCGCGGGCGAGGTCTTCGTTCATGATGACCGCGCGCGTTTTGACACCGAAGCGCGTGCCCGTCAGCAGCGCAGTCATGATCGCGCAGATGCCGAGCGCCACCGGAATCAGCAGCAGACGGTAAGCGGAATAGTCGGTGCCGGCAATCGACACGACGCCCTTGAGCGGCGTTTCGACGAACTGCACCTCGCGGCCGAACATCATCACGATCAGTTGCCCGATGACGATGCCAAGACCCCACGTGGCAAGAATCGCGTCGAGCGGACGCTTGTACAAAGGCCGCACGATGATCCACTCGACCAGCATACCGACCACGGTGCCGACCACGACAGCAAGCGGCAGACCGAGCCACGGGTTGAGCTTTAACTGCGTGACGACGAAGCTTGCATACGCACCCATCGTCAGCAATGCGCCGTGCGCGAAGTTGACGATTTTCATCACGCCGAAAATCACCATCAGGCCGGCCGTGACGATGAACAGCACGGCCGTGGTGGTCAGAATGTCTAATGCGAGAACCATGGTTGTCTCCAGTCGCATCCGCCAGGACGCGGGGCATTGCGCGGTGCCGCCGCGCTCAGGCGAATGCCGTGTTGCCGGTAGCGCCTACTTGATGTTCGGGCACTGCGCGCCCGGATCAACGTCCGGGAAAGTCTGCAGGATCTTCACCGAGCCGTCCGACTGGATCTGGCCAAGACGCATGGCTAGCGGCGTATGCCGGCTCTTGACCATTTCGATCTGACCGCGCGGACCATTGAACGATACCTGATCCAGTGCCTTGATGACCTTGGCGGAATCCGTGGAGCCCGCTTTTTCCACCGCGGCCTTGTAGAGGAAGAACGCCTCGTACTGCGGCTCGGAAAGCTCGTTCGGGGTCTTGACGTCCTTGCCGAAGCGCTTGTCCATCGCAGCGAGAAACTTCTTGTTCGCGGAGGTATCGATACTCGTCAGATAGGAGCCCGACATATAAATGCCGGTCGCGACGTCGCCCATGCTCTTCGCCGTACCTTCGTCGATGGCGAGATTGCCGTACGGCAGCGTCAGGCCCGAACCCTTCAGCTGCTTGGCGAGCGCCACGTTGGGCGCGCCGCCTGCCGTCGCGCTGATCAGCGCGTCCGGATGCGCAGCGCGGATCTTCGAGAGAATCGGCGTCCAGTCGGTGCCGTCGGTGGGCAGATACTCTTCGCCCACCACCTTGCCGCCGTGCGCCTCGATGTACTTGCGCGTGAACTGCAGCATGCCGCGGCCGAAGGCATAGTCGTTGCCGACCAGATAGAACGTCTTCGCGCCCTTCGCCTTCGCGAAGTAATCGACCACCGGTGCAACCTGCTGCTCGGGCACCCAGCCGTTGACGTACATCCACGGATTGCACGAACGTCCTTCGTAGAACGACGTATAGATAAACGGCTTCTTGCCGCGCGCGACGATGGGCAGTGCCGCATTGCGCGCCGCGCTCGTTTCCATCGAGATGATCGCGTCCACGTTCTTCTGGAACACGAGCGTGTCGTAGGCCTTTTGCGCACCGACTGCGCCCGATGCGTCGTCGGTGATCTCGAGCTGAACAGGCCTGCCCAGAATGCCGCCCGACGCGTTGATTTCATCGACGGCGAGTTGCGAAGCCTGCACCACCGCGGGCGCGACCACGCTGTTCGCACCAGAAAGTCCGACTGCAACGCCAATGCGGATCGGCTCGGCGGCGAACACGCCCGCACCGGTCCCGGCGCCGGCGATTGCCGCGACGGCGGCAAGCAGAAAGAGTTTGATGACTGGTCTCATGATGTCCTTCGCAGTGGTTGTGAGTAAGGTGAAGTTGCCACGAACACGGTAGCGCTCAGGTCTGGAAAGCAGGCCAGCGCGCGCCCAGCATGGGGTCGTAGACGTCCGCGCGGCGATCGCGCAGCACGTGATTGAAAGCGTTGAGCGTGCGTGCGGCGCGAGTACGCTTGACGTCGATGCTTGCGTACAGCACTTCTTCACGGTCGATGCTCGCGGGACCGGCGAGCGGCCAGCCGTCCCCGCCCACAATCAGGCTTTGACCGATGAAGAGTTGCCCGCGCTCGGTGCCGATGCGGTTCGCGCAGGCGATCGCCATGCCGTTGCTATGCGCGGCCGCCATCGTGAGGGTGGCAGCCATCGCGGGGCGGTTCTCGGGCTGCGAGGGCATCGGCACCCAGTTGGTCGGCACACACACAATGTCCGCGCCCTGCATGGCGGCAAGCCGGTAGGTCTCGGGAAACCAGCCGTCGTAGCAGATTGCAATCGCAATGCGTCCAAGCGGGGTGCCGAACACGGGCACGCCGCGATCGCCCGGTTCGAAAAAGCGGTTTTCGTTATTCCACAGATGCAGCTTGCGATAGATGCCGATGTGGCCGGAAGGGCCGGTGAAGAGTGCCGAGTTATACAGACGTTTGCCGGCACGTTCGGCGATGCCTGTGACGATATGAATACCGAGGCGCTGCGCGGTCTCGGCGAAAAGCCCCGCGGTTTCGCCATCGGGCAGACCTTCGGCCAGCGAGAATGCCTCGTCGCGGTCCGCGAAGACGTAGCCGGTCGTCGCCAGTTCGGGTAGCACGACAAGCGACGCGCCTTGGCTCGCAGCGGTTTCCACATGCCGGATGAGGCGCGCCACGTTGGCGCGTTTGGCGCCGATGTGCGGCTCCATCTGCACGCACGCGATGACGAGTTCCTCCAGGCCGGGCTTTGCCAGGTCGTAGTGCGACATTGCTGTTTTCGTCTCCCAAAACAAAAAGCCCCCTGACCAGCGTTGGAAACGCAAGTTAGGGGGCTGCATAGCCTTCCATGTAGCACGGCAACGTTGCCGTGTGCCGCCACAAACATACATGACGACAGACTGGGAACGAATTTATGAAATCAAATTTCCCATGTCAAGCAATAAGGCCGCTCATAGGGAAAGCACTTGTTTTGCGACGCGCCGTGCTTTTTTACAGCAACTCCTGATAGTACGGCGAATTCGGCGGCAGCTTGCCGCCCTGGCGGCGCACGAACTGCTGCACGCCATGCGTTGCCGACGCCAGCGCACCGCTTGCGAAGCCGCCCTCGAAGGTCAGTTCCTCGCCAATGGCGATCGCGCCGTCGCTCATCCGCAGCAGCGCCGCATACAACGTGCGCGTGTTATCGAGCTGGTCCGGTCCGTCCATCTTGAACGCGCCCCACTGGTGACGCTCGAGGCCCCAGTGCGTGTAGGCAATGCCGTCGCGGCTTTGCTCGACGACGTCGGCGAGGTTGGCGAGCTTCTGGTGAGCCGGATTGTCCGGATCGCGCGAGGCCACTTCGCGAAGGGTCCGGACATACAGGTCCATCTGCTCGCGGCCCGTCATGCCGGCAACCTTCGTCGAGTTGTCGCCGAGGGTGTAGCTCGGGTAGACCACCGCGCCGCCGTCGCTAGCCGGCACCACGTACGACTGCTGGAACAGTTCGTCCGCCTGAACGTTGCCGGGCAGCTCGCGATCTTCCATCAGGTCCGCGGCGATCTTCACAGCCATCTTGGTGGCGCCCACCACGCGAGCGTCCTTGATGGCAGCGGCGAAATCTTCCGGCAACAATGGCTCCGAACCGGCCTGCGGACCGGTGAGGCCAAGACGTACGGCCTCGCGCGGACCACCGGCGAAAAATAGTTCGTCGTACTGTTCGGTTTTCGTTTCGTTGCTCGTCTTGTCGAGCCATGTCACGTGATACTTGCCGTCGACTTTCTTGATGCTCGTGACTTCGGCGTTCAGTTGAATGGCGTTCTGTTCGGCAAGCGATACCGCGCCTTCGGGCAGACCTTCGCTGTCTTCGATCATCTTGTGCAGCGGCGCGTCCGCACCGTCGACGAGCGCGACGTGATCCTCCAGACGCTCGTCGACGAGGAAGCGGAATTCCTCCAGAAAGCCCGTGCTGAAGTAGCCCGAATAGCCGCCCACGCCAATGCCCGTCGCGCCGAACGTGCGCCATTCGTCCCTGTTCCAGGTAATGCCTTTTTCCTGCAGCAGCGCCTTCAGGCCGGACTGGAACGTGTGGCTGTCGAACTTCTGCTTGGCATCGTCGCAAAGCTCGCGAAAACGCGCGGTGTCGCCCGCGTCGCGAGCCTCGCGAATCGGCGCGAGAAGCGGCTCGGTCATCGAGCGCATGACGTCTTCGGCAACCTTGCGCATCGTCGCGTTCTCCGGCGGCTCGCCCGGCTGCGCTTCATAAACCCTGCCGCCGATAATGTAAGAAGTCGGCACCGAGCTCGAATTTGGAAACGGCACATGTTCGAGCCCGTAGTGCCTGGCAACGCTCCAGTAGAAGTTGCCGCGCGTCGTGTGAAAACGCATGCCGCCTGGGTGGTAGGGCGTTGGGTCGCCTTCCCAGCGTCCCGAGGCAATCCGTCCGCCGATGTGGTCTGCCTGCTCCAGCACGTTGGGCTTCACGCCGATGCGGTTCAGCGCATCCGCCGCCATGATGCCGGCCGGGCCCGCGCCGACCACGCAAACCTTGAGGTTCTCGGCCACGCCTTCCGGCAAGGTGCCGACCTGGCGATTGTTGTCCCACCAGAAGCCGGTGTAGTCGTACATGTGATCGAGCGGCATGGTCATGCGCAGATCGGTGAAGCGGTCCTTCAGCAGCGCTTTCAGATCTGCGTCGTCGCCCGCGGCCTTCATCGGCATGGCGAGCTTCTCGCGCGCCTCTGGCGTGCACGAATTGAGCAGTTTGGCGGCGAGCTCAGGTTTCATGAAGACCGCTGTGTGTTCAAGCCAGTCGCGCACGGGCGTGCGGGGCTGGTCGGGCGCGGCCTCGCGTGCGGTATCGCCGAGAAGTTCGGACTGCTCTGCACCGAGCGTGTTGAGCACATCGCCCTGTTCGGCTTCGCAGAGCGCGTGCCATTGCAGCGTCGTTTCAAGGTGCAATTGCTCCCGCTGCGGCCCCGCTTCCATGCTCGCGAGCCGCGTCAGATTCTTGTTCACCGCGGGGCCGAGCTTGTTGCGATCGCGCGGCCATTCGCCCACCGGCTCCCTGAAATAGCGGCCGACCGATTGCGGAGTAAGCGGCGGCAATGCGCGGCCAACCGTCGACAGCGTGTTGTCGCGAGCGAGTGCGCCCGAGCCGTTCGCTCTGAGATATTCGCCCATGAACTCCTTGCCGGAGGGCCATTGGCTGCGCGCAGCCGGGGTCGTTGTCCCGGCCTTCTCTGCCGGTGGCCCCTGACGCGGGCGCGCCGCGGATGCGGGCTCGCCCGATCCTTGCGGGCCGCGCGCCCGGGCGGCCGGGAGCCCCGGCACATGCCGCTGCGGCGTGGCCGCCGGTTTGGCGGGTTCCGAGGGAACGCCGCCAGGCGGCGGCAGATGCGGGTTGCTACCGGATGCGGAGGAGCCTGGTTCGATAGTAGACATGTTGTGTTCCCTGTTGAGTTGTCTCGACGTCACGACGGCGTGAATCGACTGGCTCCGCAGCATATGTGAGCGCAGGCCGCCGGCGGCGCATAACCGACGATGGGCGCGCGGCAAGCAATGCATGAAGTGCCCGGGACGGACATCGCCGGCCAGCCGGATGCGGCGGCCGATAAGCGGCCAACTTACTCGAATGGTGAGTCCGACCGCATGGGGCGGCGACGGCAGCGTTGCTGCGCGAACGTTGATACCGCTACGAACGTTACTATCGTGAGCGCTGTCCGCCAGCAAGGAAGCGAATCGCGTGACGGAGAAACGAACAGGGAAGGGTGAGTTGTCAGCGTTTGGCCATCTGCATGGGCGAACGCATCACTGTGCGTTCGCCACACGTGGGAACACGAGTGTGCGGACGACTTCGTGAACGATGTCTTCTTCCGGGCGTTTGCCTGCCATTACCCATAGTCCGTTGAGCTGCGCCGGCAAGCGGCGCGCATCGCCCGAAAAAATTGCCACGTTGAGAACGCGGCCATATTGAGCGCTGTGCATCGCGCGATTCGCACCCACACAGTTCCAGCAGAACGAACCGAGTGCCGTTGCAGACGACCGCACGAGATGGATCACGACATCGACTGCATCGTTATCAGGATCGTGCATGATTTCCCAGGCGAGGCGGCCGCCAAGCGTCGGCAGATTCTCGCCCCAACGTCGCACTTCGGGTCTGTCGACACCCCATAGACGCAGGCCGATAACAAGCGGCGACGCGTAGGTGTACAGCCGGTTGCGACGATCGGGAATCTCGGCGTCCGGGGCATGAAAAGAAGAGCGGCGCGTAGTTGCGTAAATCATGGTCGGGATGGCCGAATAAATGATAGCCGGTGCTGCCGCTCAACATGCGGGAGCGGCGCAGCCGGTAATGGGCGAAAAGATGGAGGCGAAGGTGTTGCGCCCGCTCAGGACAGATTGGTGAGCGGTGCGCTTTTGCTGGTCCGATAGTCCGAGGGCGTGGTCGCCAGGTACTTTCTGAATAGTTTGGCTAACTGACCGCCGCTGCCGATCCCACAGCGCCGCGCAACCTTGTCGACGGGTAAGCGCGATTCCACCAGCATCCTGCAACTCATGTTCAGACGCGCGCGAAGCAGGTAGTCCGAAGGCGTCATGCCCATTTCGCTTTTGAAGCGCCGCAGAAAGTTGCGCTCGCTCATGGCGGCGACCTGCGCAGCGGCGTCGATCGAGATAGGGCGATCGACGTTCGCTTCTAGCCAGCGCACCGACGCCATGATCTTTTCGCTAACCTGGTGCGACGCACGCGTCATGTCGTTGCTGAACGGCGTTCTGTGCTCCGGGGCGATGGACTGCGCGATCTGTTTTGCGAGGTCGTGGCCAAGATGTTCTTCGACCAGGCGCAGTGCCGTGCTTACGGCTGTCGGCGCTTCAGTCAGCGGCCGCCGCGAATAGGACTTGTGTGCGTCCTGCTCGCCATACATGAGCGGGCAGTAGCGGGCTGGCAGTCCGGTCGCCGCGAGAAGCTGCCGCCCCTCCGCGATGGGATGAACGATTTCGCTGAAAGGATGGCGGCGCCGCAGCCAGCTGCTCAGACGCTCGTCGCGGCACGCCTGCTGAACGCCGGCACCGCCCGCAATGAAGAGCAGATGGCGATCGTTCGTGCCTCGATGCGTCTCGACACTGTCAGTCCAGACGAACACCGACGAAGAACTGGCGATCCGGCCGCCTGCGGCCGATAGCAATGAGATGTCGTAATAGACGCGGCCGTCACGCTGCGCCGCGGTTAGCGCATTGGCTTTGTGAAAGACTTCGATGATGGCTGCCACTTTCGGCAACGCAAAACCGTTGAACAGTGCGATGTCGACATGCGCGACCTCGGTCTTGTGCGCTGACTCTGAATTGTGCGGCGTGCAGCGCGGTAGAGTTTCTATCAGCTCCATCTTTTTCCCCGGAATATATCGGCCTGCAAAGCCTTCTGGCTCTGTCTTTAGTTGTTGTGAACCAATCCTATACGAACGGCTTGCAGTTAATTATTACATGGCTGAATCAGCCAACAAATTGGCCGTTGGCGACATCAGACTGATACGAAACATGCACGCTGATGGCGCATTTATCCAATTCACATTCGTTACCTGATCAATGAGAAGGCCGATGGATTTTTTTCAACGTTTTTTCTGCGAAAGCGCGGCCTGTCTATATAGCACTGTTTGGGGCGATGCGCAGCAAATTCAGATTTGCGGTGAGAAAAATGCGGGAAATTACAACATATTCGCGCGTCGTTGCAGCGTCTTCAGTCGCAAGAGAAAATGCTGGAGTCGCTCTTGTGCGCGCTTGAAGGGCCATTGCATCGGAATAATGCACGTGGTGGGTCAGTCATGGCGCAACGCCCCGTCCGGCGGCGACTCCCGCACACGGCCGTAGACGGAGGGCGCACAATTTTTTTCGCAAACGATTGCGGCACAGGCTAAATAAGTCGACATGCCGGTCGTTAACGCGGCTATGCACAAACAATACATTCAGGCAATCGTCGATGCGGCCTGCGAGACCGCCGACACTATCGTCGGCGCACGAGAGTGGAATACAGTCGAAGACGCCACCGCTATGCACGAACTTATTTTCTGGGATATGATCGCCAGGAAGTTGCCGGATTTGAGCGCGCCAGAGCTCTTGGCCGTGCTCGATATAAGCACCCGCAGGCGCGTTTCGCGCACGGGTTAGGCCATTATTCTGATTAGATGGTTCTGAAGGCGTAAAAATATAGCCTGATTGAAGCAAGGAAGTTGCGCCACCGCTCTGTTATTCGTCAATTCCATGCGATTGCAGAAACTGCTTTCCACTTCTATATATATTCTTATATTCCTCGCAGGCGTCGCTGACCTCCACTGAAATCCACTCGGAGTGGCGCGAATCACATCGCCAATTCGCATAACGCGAAGAATGCCAATTCGCTGTCAGGAGGGTTTTCGCAACCCTTGCCGCATCATCCGGTATTCGGTCGGCGTAGTCGAAAGATGCTTGCGGAACAATTTGGCGAGCCGTCCGCCACTGCCGATTCCGCAACGGCGCGCTATCTTGTCGACGGGCAAGCTGGTGCTCGCAAGCAGCTTGCAGCTCATTTCCAGTCGTACGTGAAGAAGATAGTCGGAGGGCGTAACGCCCATCTCATTCTTGAAGCGGCGCAGGAAATTCCTTTCGCTCATGGCGGCGATCTGCGCTGCGGCTTCAATGGAAACAGGACGCGTGCCGTTGGCTTCCATCCATCTTGCCGAAGCCTGGATCTGTTCGCTGACATGCGGGGCCGGCGTTGCACGAATGTTCGCATCCGTCTTCAGCCTCTGCCGCGGTGCGGCCCACTCTGCCACCTCGCGCGCGATATCGGCGCCGATGTCCTCTTCTACGATACGCAAAGCGATTTGCAGCGGACTCAGCGAATGGTCTATTGCACGCGTGGTGCCTTTCACATCTGCGCCATGTTGTCCGTCGGCTCGCCCGCTTCTGGCAGTCGTAAGGCCCGCCGCGTCGAGCAGCAATCTTCCTTCTGCAATAGCGTGAACGAGCGCGCTGGTTGGGAACACGCGTCGCAGCCACACAATCAGACGATCGTCGCGAAACGCTGTGGTCGCGCCAATGCCGCCCGCAATGAAGAGTGCGTGGAAATTCTCGGTACGCCGTAGGGAATCGACGCCATCGGTCCAGATAAAGACCGACGAAGAACTTGCTATTCGCCCACCCGAGGCCGACAGCAGCGAGACTTCGTAATGCACGCGCCCGGATTGATCCGGGTCGCACAACGCATTGGCTGACTGAAATACTTCGATGATGGACGCAACGTCCGGCAGGGCAAACCCATTGAAAAGTGCAACGCCAATGTGCCTCGCGCTGCCTTCGTGTCTGGAGGATTGTGTGTCAAGTGCGTTCTCGTGAGCTTCACCGCTGCGAGGCCCCATCGTCGTACGTTCCCGGAGATATATGACTTTCTTGTTGTGTTCAATCGCTCGAACGTATGCTACTGAGTCTTTTTATCGCCAATTGACGCGTGGCGGTTTTCGCCAACATGTTGGCATCCGGTGGTAAGTGACGGCCTGCTCATCCGATTGCAGCACGGACCGCAGAAATGTGGCGGATTTCACCAAACGTTATGACGGAATTGATTCGAGGCCGATGCTAACATCGACCGCTTGAATCGCTAACCGTGCCGCGAGAAGCTGCGGTAATCGATCAACGTCATCTGACAGTCGGGAGCTCACATGTTGTATTCGGTGCAGGTATTGCGCGCCTTGGCGGCTGTCCTTGTCGTTGTCTGCCATGCTATTCACAAACAAGGGCAGATCTCCGGCACGGGTGCAACGTGGGAGTTCGGCGGATCAGGAGTGGATCTGTTCTTCATTATCTCCGGCTTCATCATGTGCTACGTAACGATGAACCGGCAGATCACCGCACGCGACTTTCTCAAGGCCCGGGTACTTCGAATCATCCCGCTCTACTGGGCGTTGTCGCTTGTTGCACTCGCTGTCTATCTTGTGAATCCCGCAATTGTGAACAGCAGCGGCGGTACGACGACCATCGTCAATTCCTTCACCCTGATTCCCACCGGCGACAAGTTCCTGATCCAGACTGGCTGGACGTTGAGTTATGAGTTTCTGTTCTATCTTGTCTTCGCTGCGTCGTTGAGCCTGCCAATGCGCAGGCGTCTCGCTTTCACGTGTGCGGCGTTGCTTGTTCTGGTTGTGGGCGGGGTGCTTCTGAGTCCCTCGAATGCCACATTGAAATTCGCGACATCGCCTTTGTTGCTCGAGTTCGTGATGGGAATCGCCGCCTATGTTTACGTGCGTGAAGAATCCAGACCACTGCCATGGAGCATCGCGCTGGTCGCGGGCGGAATACTCATCCTTTGTGTCATGCCGCCTGCCAATACCGCCGACGGGCGGGTGGTCAGTTACGGATTGCCCTTCATGATGATCTTTGCCGGGCTGGTGAAGATGGAACTGCTCATCCGCCCAGCGTGCGAGACGATCCCCGGCAGACTTGCTACCGCCATTGGCGCAGCATCGTATTCGCTATATCTCTCCCATCCTTTCGCACTTGCCGCCGCTGCCTTCATCGTAAAAAGAAACGGCATTCAGCACTATCCAGTGCTCTGCGTCGTCATCTTCGTTGCGAGTGCATTGATAGCTGGCTACGCATGCTTCTCGCTGATTGAAGTCAATCTGAACCGATGGATCAAGAGCGCTTCGCGCAAACGTACTGCACGGCTTTCCAAGACCGTACATGAAGCGGTGGAACAGACCAAGGCAACCCGGACGTGGACACAATGATCGCGATGAAAAGATCCAGCGGACGTGCGCCTGCGCCGCCGAGCAGTCTGAAAGCACTTTGGCTCGCTGTAGTTGCCGGAGCAGTGAGTGCCCTGGCGCTGGTGGTGCTTTATACAGCACGCGCACATACGCTGACTATCATTCTGAACGGCATCCTGATCGCCCTGATCATGTCGATCAAGCCACGCAATCCGACAGTCCGCTGGTTCCGGGTCTTTCTCCTGTTCTTTTTCGGCGTCTTTCCGCTCTGGCAATTGCTGGTCGGAGACGAGATCTATCTGAAGCTGTTTCCGCAGGACAGCGCACCTGTGGTCGCATGGTATCTGTTGAGCATCGCGGGTATTGCTCTGACCAGGATCGCTCTCGACATCAACGGGAAAGCATTGACTCAATGGACTGCGCCAACGGATACAACGGCGAGGGCAGGAGCGCTTGCATATCTGTTCGCAGCACTTTCGCTGTGTGCGTTGGCGTTCATGTACGTGAAGCTGGGTGGCTATTCGCATGTCGTCCAGCTCTACAACACTCGTGTGGAGAGCAACGGAACCGACTACGACCCGTTTCGAGGGCTGGGCGTGATCCAGGCTTTCGCCAATACCTCGCCGCTTTGGGTATTCGTTTGTCTTACCATGCGCAAGCGCCGAAATGTTCTCTTCACGACGATTGCATTCGTGCAACTGGGCGCCTTGGGGTGGCTCTCCGCTGGCGTAGCAGGCAGCCGTCAGGGAATTGTGTTCGTACTTGTGTTCGCGCTTTTTATCTACCACGGTTTCGTCAAGCCTATCAGCGCGAGAAAAGCTCGCACCTTCGGCATAGGCGTGGCGCTCACAGGCATCCTGCTCATACCGTTGAAGCTCGGTCTGGGCTATTCGGATCTCGCGAAGCTCCCGCAGCGCTTTGCAGAACAGCGCGACCTGGAAGTGAGCATGGGACCGCTGAGCGCGTTTCTGTTTCGTGATCTGTCGCGCTTCGACGTGCAAGCCGTCGCCATCAATGAGGTAGAAAAACCAGCCTACGAACTTGCAATGGGCCGAAGTTTTGTCGGCGCGCTCGCATCAATTGTGCCGAGCGCACTGTGGCACGACAAGCCAGACACGTTCGCGCAGGAGAAGAGCGAAATCGTGCGGGCTCTTGAGCGCGGCACGATGGATAAGACCACCTTGCTGTTCGGCATGCCCGGCGAGTTCCTGATCAACTTCGGGTTACCGGGATTCGTGCTGTCGTTTGCGATACCCATCTGGCTGCTCGTTACGCTCAATCGCGTGGGGCGGCATTCGTCGAGATGGACTGCACTTCGAACGGTACTATGGCCTTTGCCGTTCCTGTTCTTTCTATTTGATTCGAATGTGCTTGTCTACTACATCGTGCGCTGGGTGATACTGTTCGGTGTACCAATGGGCTTTGCGTTGAACTGGCCACGTGGCAAACGGGCGCCTTCTACCATACGCGAAATGCATCAGACCGCTATTGGCGCAAAGCCGTGACTATTGCGCCCGCCACATCGCAGCAGGCTGCCGGCAGGAAAACAATTCATAAAAATGACCCGATGTGGCGGGCGATGAAGCGCTGATAAGCCAATCGCGCTGATTTCTTATCTACGCTCAGCTCCAAACTGTCTTCGTGGCGCTGCGCCTGTGCCCGTTGCCAAACCGTCTACTCCGTCGTTCCTTTCCTGCAGGCTGAAGCCGTTCAATCGATCACGACACACGGCCTTATGCAGCGCGATGACCCGCATTCACTGAGTTGCTCGTTTCCGCCAACACTGTGTTCGTATCGGACGCGGATTAATTGGCGTTCATTGCCGCGAATATGATCCGTTTCATCAAACGCAATTGCATTTCATTTGGCGATCCGGCATTAGCGAAGGGCAAATGAATTCCAGCGGCAATTGATGCACGCGCAACGATAAAGCGCGTTGCGCTTGACTTGCCGCGATCGGGATATCACTTCACGCCTTGCCCCGCATTGCACTTACGTCGTACTCATGTCGCGCTCACGTCGTACTCACGAACTACAAGCAGTGCGACATGGCTCTAGTCGCTGACACAGTTACCGCCCATCTGGAGAGACCCGATGAAGATCGTTCTTGCTCGACTCTGCGATATCGCGATGACACTGCTGGGAGCAGCAATTGCAGCGCAAATCTGCTTCGGCGAAGTCGTGCCGCATCCGCTGCTGCATTGTTTTAGCGCTGTGATGGTGGCGGCACTGGTCGCACTGGCATTTCCGGGATATTCCATTTATCTGTCGTGGCGCGGGCGGCCGCTTCGGCCGCTGTTTCTGCGCGTTATAGCTGCGTGGTTTTCGGTGCAGGCGCTGGCTTGGGCACTCGTGTTTCTGCTCGGCGGTATTCACATTTTGTCCGGCCGCTGGCTGCTCGTGTGGACGCTGGTTACCGCAGCACTGCTGATCGTCACTCGAATGGTCGTGTATTCGATGCTGCGCCGATACCGTCATGCCGGTCACGACTTGCGGCACGTTTCGATTATTGGCTATGGACGCTATTTCGACCGCGTATCGCGCGACGCAGACCGAAATGCTGCAGCAGGCTTCAAGGTTGTCGATGTCGTGGAGCTGACTGCTGTCAATGCAGATGCGGACCAATCGGCCGTCGACCATGATATCGCCGCATTGCGGCGGGTTCACGATTCGATTGAGACGAACGCAATTCGGGAAGTGTGGCTGGCATTACCAATGACAGCTGAAGCACCGCTGCAGCGCTGCGTGAACGTGTTGCGCGGCACGCTGATCGATTTGCGCCTGCTGCCGGACGTGGACGCGCTCGGCGTCCACGAGCATGGAGGCGCACTGGCGTTCGTCGGCCGGCCCGCAATCAGCCTGTCACCGGTGGCGCTGCCGCGCGAGGCAATCACCGGCAAGGAAGTATTCGACCGCGTGTTCGCAGCGCTCGCGCTGCTCGCGCTCTCGCCATTGATGCTCGGCATTGCGGTATGCGTGAAATGTTCGTCGCCGGGTCCGGTCTTTTTCCGGCAACGCCGCAAAGGACTGAATGGCCGGACATTCTCCATCTACAAGTTCAGGTCCATGCGGATTCACGCGCCCGAACACGGCGTGGTCAAGCAGGCGACGCGCGACGACCCGCGCATCACGCGGGTTGGACGCTTTCTGCGTCGCACCAGTCTTGACGAATTGCCGCAGTTCATCAATGTGCTGCGCGGCGAAATGTCCGTAGTCGGGCCGCGTCCTCATGCGATCGAACATGACGAACTGTACCGAACCCTGATTAGCGGTTACATGGACCGCTACCGCATCAAGCCGGGAATTACCGGATGGGCGCAAGTGAACGGCCACCGCGGCGAAACCGAACGTGTCGAGAAGATGGCCGCCCGCGTCGAACATGATCTGTATTACCTGCGTCATTGGTCGTTCGCATTGGACCTGCGAATTGTCATTGCCACTATTGTGCGCGGTTTTGCGGGCCATCAGGCGTACTAAGCCGGGTGACGCGCGTGCGGCTGCGGGAATTGCTATCAAACGTGTTGCAAAGGGGATGTATGTCGAAGCGGGATAAACAGATTGCGCATGCAGCGGGCAGTCGTCAGCCGAGAGGCGCGCTGTTCAACGCGGCGGCGTTTGCGGTAACGGTAGCGCTTCCGATTGCGTTGGCTGGATGCGCGGCCGCGCCCGGAATGAAGATGTCCAAGCCCGCCACCATCGCGGTTTCTCATGATGCACAGGCGCGTACTGAAGCGGCGCCCGTGCCGATCGTCGACATCGACGCCACGCTGATTCATCAATTGCGGGTAACTCGCGGCAAGGATATCGATCAGGCAGTGCGCGAACTGTCCACTAAACCGTCGCCGTATGTGGTTGGGGCGGGGGATGTACTGCAGATCACGGTTTGGGACCATCCGGAGCTCGCCGTTGCGCAGGGTGCGCCGGGACAGGCCGCGACGCGCACGTCCGACCCGGTCCCGGGATTTGTGGTGGACCAGCGCGGCAATCTGCAATTCCCTTATGCGGGAACGCTGCACGCAGCAGGAATGACGACGGACCAGATTCAGCAGGCACTCGCGCTGCGCTTGACGAAGGCATTTCTCAACCCTCAAGTGACGGTGCGCATGGCTTCGTTTCGGGCGAGACAGATCTTTGTCGACGGTGAAGTGCATGCGCCCGGTACGCAGCCGCTGAACGACATCCCAATGACGCTGTATGACGCAGTGAGCCGCGCGGGGGGCTTCTCGTCGACAGCGGATCAAAGCCGGCTCGTTCTGGTTCGCGACGGCCGCTCTTATCCGCTCGACATGACCTCCATGTTCGAGGGCGGCTTCAATCCAGCGAAGATCATTCTGCGCGACGGCGACCTGCTGCGCGTGCGAGCGCGCGACGACAGCGGCGTGTACGTGATGGGCGAAGTGTCCAAGCCGTCGACTGCGCTTCCCATGCGTGACGGAACGCTGTCGCTTAGCGAGGCCATCTCGCAGGCCGGCAGCATCAACAGCAATTCCGCCGATGCGTCGGAAGTCTATGTAATCCGAAACTCGTTGAGCGCAAGCCCACAGGTGTATCACCTCGACGCCAAGTCGCCCGTGTCGATGGTACTCGCCAATCAGTTCGCGCTGCAGCCGCACGACATCGTCTACGTGGACGGCAACGGTCTGGTGCGCTTTAGCCGCGTGCTGAACCTCTTGTTGCCCGCGGTCAATGCGGCACTTTACGGAGCGATTGCCGGGAAATGATCAGAAGCATGCTGGTGGTTTGCGTAGGCAATATCTGTCGAAGCCCGATGGCCGAGTACCTGCTGCGCCGCGAACTCGAGGGAATTGCGGTTGCATCGGCCGGGCTGGACGCATTGGCTGGATACGCTGCAGATCCTGCTGCTGTGCAGGTCTGCGCTGAAAACGGACTGGATATTACGCAGCATCGGGCTCGCCAGTTGAATGCCGCACTGGTCAGCGCGAGCGATTTGATACTGACCATGGAGGATGCACACAGGCAGGAAATCATGCGCAGACATCCGTCGGCCCGAGGGAAGGTGTTCCGGCTCGGCGACGCGCAAGACTTCGATGTTCCCGATCCTTACCGCAAACCGCTCTCGCATTTCTACGAGGTCTACGGGTTGATCGCTCGTGGTGCCGCATCCTGGACATCGCGCATTAAGGCACTCGCTTAAAGAGACGTTGAGACGATGAACAATAGAATTGACATGACCGTGGGCGATCCAGTTGATGAGGATGCCGATCTGATCCGTTACGTGGATGTGCTGGTCGGCAGCCGGTGGTTGATTGCCGGCATTTGCGCAGTGATTCTCGCGATAGGGATAGCGTACGCGTTTCTGGCTCGCCCGAATTACGAAGCGAACATTATGATTCAGGTGGAGGAAGACAACCCGACCAGCGCTACGTCGCTGCTCGGCGATGTGTCCTCGCTTTTCGACGTTAAGACGCAGGCAGAAGGAGAAGTCGAAATTCTGCAGTCGCGCGCAGTGGTCGATCAGGCGGTAAACGACCTTCGCCTTTATATCGACGCCGCGCCGCGCCGTTTTCCGCTGATCGGCTGGCTGATAGCCGATCATGACAAATCGCTTTCCAGTCCGGGCCTGTTCGGTATGGGCGGTTTCTGTTGGGGAGGCGAATCGATCTCTGTCGAACGTTTCGAGGTGCCGCCCGATCTGGTCGGCAAACGCTTCAAGCTCACGCTGCTTGACAACAACCGGTTTCGGGTGACGCAGTCGGATCTCGACTCGCCGATAGAAGGCGTGGTAGGGGAGCCTGTCGTTTCCAACCAGAGCATTGGTCAGTTCAACCTGTTGGTCTCGCATATCAGCGGCAAGCCCGGCGCTGTATTTTCGCTGACGCGATACTCGAAGCTGCTGACGCTTGAAGCCTTGCAAAAGAAGCTGACCGTGGAGCAAAAGGGTAAGCAGAGCGACATCATTACCGCATCGCTGCGCGGCAGAGACCCGCAACAGATCACCGCAATTCTCAATTCGCTAGGAAGCGCGTATGTCGCGCAGAACATCAAGCGCAAAGCCGCCGAGGCCGACAAGTCGGCGGCGTTTCTGGAAGGCCTGCTGCCCGGCCTGAAACATGACGTGGAGCAGGCCGAGAAACGCTACAACGCTTTTCGCAACTCGAAGGGCACGTACGATCTCGGGCTTGAAGCGCAAACGCTTCTTCAGCAAACGGTCGCGTGGCAGACCAATCTGTTGACGTTGCAGCAAAAACGCGCTGAATTGACGAGCGGCTATTCGCCGGACCATCCTTCGGTGCGCGCGGTCGAGCAGCAGATTGCCGCAATGAAGGCACGACTTCAGGCGGTAGACGGCCGAATGAAATCACTGCCTAATCTGGAGCAGGGCACGGTAGCGTTGATGCGTGACGTCCAGGTGAACACCGATGTCTACCTTGGCGCGCTGAACAATTTGCAGCAATTGAAACTGGTGTCCGCCGGCAAGGTGGGCAATGTCCGCCAGGTCGATACCGCACGCATTCCGGAAGAACCCGTACAACCAAAAAAGCCTCTGGTAATCGGGTTGGCGTTGATCGCCGGCCTGATGATCGGCGTTGCAACGGCTTTTGCGCGTGAGCATTTTTACGGCGGCATCACAGATGTCCAGGACATCGAGCGCTATGCAGGCCTCAATGTTTACGGGGCGATTCCTTACTCGGCCGAGCAGCGCACGCTGGACGAAGCGATCCGCACTCGCCGGTCGGGCCTCGCTTTGCTCGCTGCCGCTCGGCCCGACGAACCTTCCATTGAAAGTTTGCGCAGTCTGCGTACCGCATTGCGCTTCGCCATGCTTGACGCGCCTAATAATCGCCTCCTGCTCACAGGCCCGGGTCCCGGTGTCGGCAAGTCGTTCGTGGCGTCGAATCTGGCCGCCATCATGGCAAGCAGCGACAAGCGCGTGATTCTCGTTGACGCCGACATGAGGCGCGGCTACCTCAACCAGTACTTTGGCGTTTCGCGCGGGAAGGGGCTGTCGAACGTACTGTCGGGAGAGTCAACGCTCGATGAGGTGATACGGCGCGATGTGGCCGAAGGACTTGATCTGCTCACCACCGGCAGCATTCCGCCGAACGCGGCGGAACTGTTGATGAGCGAAAACATGAGCCGGCTAATGGCGCACCTGAGCGAGCGCTATGACCTGGTTGTGATCGACGCGCCACCGGTACTCGCCGTTGCGGACGCCGGGATTGTCGCTGGGAGTGCCGGCACCACCTTCCTCATCGCACGTTTTCAGCGCACGGTGATCGGCGAACTCACCGAAAGCGCGCGGCACTTGCAGCGGTCCAACGCAACGTTGAAGGGCGTGATCTTCAATGCGGTGGACGCACGCGCGTTCGGTTATCGCTCGAAGTACGGCTCATATCGCTATGTGGCCTATCGCTACGACCGCAAGTTGACGAAATGACCCAGACGCAACCTCGTTTTCTCGTGCTCCAGCGCGCACTGCATTGCATTCAAGTCGGTTGGCCTTTCACTCGGTTTCCGTTGGCTGCGGTTTCGCCCCGCAAAGGCGAGAGCGTCCGTACTTTCCCTTCTGCTTCAGTGAGTTCGACATGAAGATCGTACATGTGGTTGAAACATGGATCGGTGGTGTGGCGAATTACGTTCGTGCGCTGATGATAGAGCAACGAAACATGGGGCACGAAATCGTTCTCCTGTGCGATCCAAGAAACCTGAAGCTAGCCGATATCGGGGTCGATGGAATAGTGGTGGTTCACTATCGGTCGAGTCGTAATCCGATCCTGATTCCCGCTATTGCATACAAGCTCAAGAACGTGCTCACCGACATGAATGCGGACGTCATTCATTGCCACAGCACTTTTCCCGGCTTGTATGTGCGATTGAATCGCTTCGGTAACGAAAAGATTCTCTACACGCCCCACGCGTGGTCGTTCATGAAGCGCGACATTCCTACGGCCATGCGTCACGCGTTTGCGTTTGTCGAACGCGCCTTGTCGAATCGCTGCACGCGCATTCTTTGTATGTCATTTGACGAGGTTCGAGCTGCAAAGCGCCATCGCATCGGTCTGCACAACATCGATCTCGTCTACACGGGCATAGCGTCCGACGCGTTGAGCGAGCGTTCCATCGAAGCCGCTGCGTTGGCGGTGAGCCCGGCGACAACCATCCATATCGGCTATTTCGGCAGACTGGACTATCAGAAGGGCTTCGACATTCTGCTTAATGCAATCCCTCTACTGAGAGAAGGCTTGCACGTCCACGTGTTCGGCACGGCGGTGAGGGGTGGCGTCAACGTCCGCTCCGACGACCCGCGCGTGACCTATCACGGCTGGGTGGGGCCCGACGAGACACGTCGCGCCATGCTGGAAATGGACGTGATCGTGGTGCCTTCGCGGTGGGAAGGTCTTGCGCTGGTTCCTATCGAGGCCATGCGGGCGGGAAAGGTGCTGGTTGTATCGAGCGAGGGTTCATTGCCGGAGCAGGTCATTCACGGCTACAACGGGCTTATGTTGCGGGAGTTGAGCGGTACATGTCTCGCCGATCAACTCAACGCGTTGTCTCTCGAAGAATGTCGCCGCATGGGCGCCAACGCACGGCATGTGTTCGACCACGCTTTTCGTGCCGACCGTTTCTTCAAATCGCTAATGAGCTGCTATGAGAACGCCTGAGGTCTTTCTGTTGCATGCGTACAGTCCGCGCAATAGCGGAGACGGCTTGCTAGTGAAGCTGAGTCTGCGCGCGATTCGCGCCGCTGGTATACGGGCTCCCGTTACCGTGGTCTGTCTGGACAAGGCAGCCTTCGCAGGCTATCTCGACGACAACGACGTGGAACTCATCTCACTTCCGCAATTCGTGTCGCGAATCGTGCGGCGTATCGGCTCGGTGCGCCCAGCGATATTCTTTGGCGTGGGCGGCGGCTATCTGAGGTCCGGGACGTTGAGCGAAGGGTGGAAGGCTCTAATCGCACACGGCACGCAGATTGCCGGTACCGCATTCGGCGGCCGCAGCAGCAGAACTGTCTATTTGCCGCAAAGCGTCGGTCCATTCCGGGGGCTCTCCGGTTTCCTGCTCAAGGCGCTGATTCGCCGGCACGTCGACACTATTTTTCTGCGCGATGACAAAAGCGGCGAGGAACTGCGGCACCGCAAAGGTGTGCGAACCGGCGATCTCGTCGTGCTGGAAATCGGCAAGCACCTGCTGATTCCCGTCACTGCGCTGAGCGCACAGGCGCGCCGCAAAGTCTTCTTCGTGTTTCGCGACCTGAGTGGCAAGCCGTATTCCGATGTCTATCTAAAGAATATCAAACGCCTTGTCGAACTGATTCCGGACGCCCAATTTGCGTTGCAAAGTTCCGGTCGCGGCAATAGCGACGATGTTTTTTATCGGCGCACCTTCGGAGTCGAATGCACAACCTTGCTGCGCGATGTGGTGCGCAGCCGCGACGTCATCATCGTATCGGTGCGGCTGCATGGCAGTCTGGAAAGCGTTCTGGCGGGTGTGCCGAGCGTGCATCTATCGTATGAACGCAAGGGGCACGCCGCGTATAAGGATCTTGGGATAGACGACTACGTGTTTCATGCGGGAGACTTCGACCCGCAAAAAGTAGCCGACGTAGTCGATAGTCTGAGAAACGACCCGTCACCGTTCTGGAACAGCCTCAACAAGGCCTCTGCAAACCGTTACGACGAACTGGTGGAGTACATCAAACATGAAGTGCAACCCTTCGATCACTTTGCTGATGGACGGAAACTTCTCGCGCGTCGGAACTGAGATCTATAGCCCGCATATGGGCTACGAGCAGTTTGCCGTGAGGTTCACCCAGAGCTTTAACGAAGTCAACATTGCTGCGCGTTCTTTTCCTACCGCAAAAGCGCTAGGAAAAAGGGTGACCGGTGCGCAGGTCGCGTTCGTCGACCTGGGCGCGAATCGCGGTGCGAAGGCGCTCGTTCTCGGCATTCCACGCCTGCTTCAACGCCTCTATCGCGTCGTCAGACACGCGGATGTGTTGCTGATCCGCTTTCCAGGCAATATCGCCATGCTTGCGATGCTGATATGCAAGCTGACGGGAAAGCCTTTCTCCGCCGAAGTCGTCGCGGACCCGGCAGATTACTTCAGCGACGCGGCGTCGCGCCATCCATTGCGACGCATTGCACGCAGCGTACATTGCTGGGCCACCCGACACGCGGTTCGCCGGGCTCAAACCGTGCGGTACGTAACGGCGCGCTCATTGCAGCAGCACTATCCGCCCTCGAGAATGGACCGCACGTTCGGGTTCAGCGATGTGTATCTGCCGGATTCGATGTTCGAGCAGGTGCCCCTAGCCACAGTCGGCGAGCAGGTTGGCTTTCGCATCGTCAATGTCGCGATGATGCACAACGAAAGTAAAGGGCATGACCCGTTGATACGCGCCATAGGGCGGTTGCGCGCAGGCAAGCTCGACGTGCGTCTCACTCTGATCGGGGACGGCGCGCTGCGCGAGCGTTTCGAGCGCCTCGCGCAGGAAGAGGGCGTGGCAGACGCGGTCCATTTCGCCGGTGCAATGGACGGCGACGAAGTGCGCCACCGCGTCGCGCAACACGCGCTCTTCGTGTTGCCCTCATTCCAGGAAGGCATGCCGCGCGCGATGCTTGAGTCAATGGCACTCGGTGTTCCCGTCATCGCCACGCGTGTCGGCGGAATCGGCGAGGTTCTGGACGAGCAGAGTCTTATCGAACCGGGCGATATCGACACGTTGTGCGAACGGATCGAACGACTGGCTACAGACTCCGCATTCAGACAAAGCGAGGCAGACAGACAGCGGGCAATCGCAAGAAGGTTTCAATTCTCGACACTGCAGGAGCAATACCAGATCTATTGCGATGAACTCAAGGCGGTCTCGCAACGATGAAAAAGGACTTTCTCTATGTGGTGCTCGCGTCCGCGCTGCCCGCGCTCGGCAACTTCATTGCGGTTGCCGTGGCGTTGCGTCATCTGGATCCCGATTGGCTCGGCAAATCGTATGCATTACTCGCGTTCTTCTACGTGACTATTGACCTGTTCAATTTCGGATCGCCGCGCATCTTCACGGTAGAGCGGATCCGCTCGCGCGTGTCGACGCTGATCTTTCTCGATTTCGCAAGCGCGACGGGTTCGACTATCGTTTTCGCTTCGCTTACCGGATGGTTCGCGCAAACCGGCCTGTTCGCCCAGCCACATTATGTGTGGACGTTGATCGCCGCGCCCGCATGCTATGGGCTTTCCCACTTTTCACTCGGTGTGCTCAGGCTCTATGGGCGCAGCGGATTGGTGTGCCTGATCTCGACAATTTCTGCATTGAGCCGCGTCGGCGTCGTACTGCTGGTGATCGCTATGCAGGATCTTCAGCCTATGCTGCCCGACTTCCTGCTGCTTGTCGAAGCCGCGTATGGCGCGATGTTGCTGCTCGCCTATCTGGCGACGGCGCGCGGCGGCAATGCACGCCCTGCGGACTTCGCCTCCTATCCGAACGCCGGGCGCTTCAATCCGTGGACCTTTCGCTATCGCGAGTTCTTTAGCGAGAATCGCAAGGAGATTCTCGGCAGTTGGTATTCGAACGCGATCTTCTCCGGCGCGAAACATGCGGACATCATGATTGTCACGTTTATTCTGGGGCCGTCTGCCGCTGCGCTCTACCGCGGTGTCAAGAGCGTGCACAATCTCGCGTTCAATAGCGGCCAGGCATTCGCGCTCGTCGTGAGCGGCAAGCTGGCCCGCGCGATCGCACCGTTGCTTCGTATGCGCGCCGCTGCCGCACTCGCGGGATCGGCCATCGCTATCGCGTTGTTGACGTTGAGCAGTTGGATTGCGCTGCGTATTCATCTCTTTCCAACCGGTTTGCTCGGCGGACCTGCCGTGCAGTTCGGCTTTCTGTTTGCCGCATTTCTTGGAGCCGGAGTAATTTTCGTTTGCCGGATCTTCTCGTTACATGTGTTTTCGATCGACAGGCGCTCTTTTGTGAGAATCTCGTCGCTGGAAGTGGGGGCGTCGCTGCTTCTCGTGTCGGCTCTGTCGTATGTGTTTGGGCTCATTGGCGCGACTTCGGGTATTGCAGTCGCGGGTGCCATCGTGCTTGCGTTGTCGGCCCGAATTCGTGCGGAACCTGTAACGGCTTCGGCACAAATGAAAACGTCTCCATAACGGTGAGAGTGCATGAACCGTCGAAACCTGCTCAAAGGATTGGCGCTCACGGCAATGTTGCCGGGCCAGGTGGCGTCTGTGCACGCCCAGCCCTCAGCGGCGCGTTATGTGTTCGCGCACTACATGGTGGCGTGGCCCAAAGGCGGCCCGAATGCGGGCGTCGAAGACTATGCCGCAGAATTCCGCGAGGCGATGGCTCGCGGCATTGACGGTTTCGCGCTCAATTGCGGAGGCTGGAGCGTCAGCGAGCCGCTGTACAAAGCGCGCGTGCTGCAAATGTACCGTGCAGCGGAGCGCTTTGATGGCGCCTTCAAACTATTCGTGTCGGCAGATGGCAAAGCGCAGGACGAACTTGCCGATATCGTCCACACGACGAGTGTACAGAAAGCCCAGTTGAGACAGGACGGCAAGACCGTTGTGTCGGCTTACGGATTGGGCGGCAGGGACTCCGGGCGCTGCGAGACGTTGATGCGCGAGGTGAACGGCCTTGGCGCATGGTTCATTCCGCATTTCTCGCCAAGTCGCGGCGAAGCAACGATAGGCGAAGAGCAGGCCGCCGAGATTGCCGCCAGGTCCACTTCCGCTGACGGCTATTTCTACTTCGGAGCGGCTGCACCGCCCGACGCTCTGGCTCGCTCCACCACGCTGCTCTCGTCGACCTTCAAACGTATCGGCAAGACGTTCATGACGAGCGTGACTCCGTACTACCGAGGTCTTTCGAGCGGCACCAACTATCGCGCGTTCGAGACTGGCGGTTTCAGCGGCATGGCAAAAGAGTGGCGAACGGCCATCGACTCCGGCGCGAACTGGGTGCAGATTGTGACTTGGAACGATTGGGCCGAATCGACCTATGTTGCGCCGATTGGGGCGGCATTGAAAGCGCGCGTGTACGACGCGAGATTCGGAGAGCTTCTGAATCACACTGCGTATCTCGATGCGAGCCGGTATTACATCAAGTGGTTCAAGACAGGGGGGCGTCCGGCGATTGAAAACGACGCGCTCTATTACTTCTACCGTTTGCATCCGGTCGATCTGGCGACCGACCTGGCAAGAGCAATGACCGATCCGTCTGCCGTGCCGCCCCGAGCGGCCGCTGCGTTGACCGCGCAGATCCATGTCACCGCGTTCATGACGCGACGCGCGACGCTGACGGTGACATGCGGTGCCAGTAGGGCTGTTTTCGACCTTGCCGAGGGAGTGAACGAGGTTAGCATGCCGGCCGCGCCGGGGCGGCCTATTTTCGAGCTCGTCAGGAACAATGCGGTCCTGCTGCAGAAGACCGGCGAAGCCGAGATCACGAGAACCGACTTTAGCAGTGCGTTTAACTATTTCAGTGGCAGTCTGTGATCGCCGGGCGGGCAGTGAACAACAGATCAGAAGGGGCACTCACCATGCAAGACCTCGAAACGCTCAAAACGCAGCGGGAAATTCTGCAGGCACAACTCGCGGATATCGAGAACACGATTCGGGTTCACAAGGTGGCCGAGAAAGTGCAGGTAATTGCCGCGATCAAATCGAAGATGACGGCTTACAACATCACGCTCGAAGAACTGGGTGGCGGAGCGAGGAAGCCTCGTCAGGCTGCGCCGAAAGAGAATCGGCCGGTACGCTACAGAAACCCGGAAACAGGCGATACATGGAGCGGCCGCGGCCGGCGCCCAAAATGGATTTCGGGCAACAAGGATATCGACAGATTCCGGGTCCGCTCATGAGGGAGTGCGGGCGAGGCAGCTTTGGAAAGAAGGGGCGGGCATCGCATACGAGGTCACTCACGGCTCTCGTCGTGCCCTGAACTCAGCGTTAGCCCTGCCGGGCTGTGTAATCTGACGCCATCGTCTTTTGGTTTTGCGGAGCAACGGACAGCGGACTCTTCCCGATCGTCCAGTTACCAAACCAGATAGTCGGCCAACGGGCAACGGGGAACGCAGTTCGAAGTCGGCGCCCGCTCAATAACGCGGGTGGTTAGCGTAGCGTGCGCGCCGGCGCCCGCGTCCGCGAGTGAGCGCAACGGGTCGATTGGATCTCTATCAAATTGTCGAAAGCGTCGAAGTTTAGCTTTGCTGCCGCACCAGGTGTTGCGTCGCCAACCAGAACAGACAGGCGGCGAAGCTCACCCCCGCTCCCAACAGGCACACGCCTTGCCATCCAGCATGGGCGTAGACGAACGTCGTGCTCATCGCTCCGAGCCCGCTACCAATTGCATAGAAGAGCATGTACAGCCCGATGAGTCGACTACTTGCGGATTTTCCGCGCAGGATCAAACTCTGATTTGTTACGTGCAGCGCCTGGCCGCCAAGATCGAGCAGCACGATCCCGGCGATCAATGCCGCGAGGCCATAGCGGGTAGGTTGAAGTTGCGCCGCCGGCAGCCAGGCCAGAAGTAGTAGCGCCAGCGCGCCAGCACTGGTGCGTTTTTCATAGCCCTTGTCGGCCCAACGACCGGCGCGTGCGGCTGCGAATGCACCGCACGCGCCAACAAGACCGAACGCACCAATTTGCGTATGAGAAAAATTGAACGGTGGAGCACTCAAAGGCAGCACCAGCGCGCTCCAGAAAATGTTCAGCGCCGCGAACATCAAAAGCGCGAGCACTCCGCGAATGTGCAGCACCCGTTCGTCGCGCAGCAAACCTAGCATTGACGCGAGAAGGCTTAGATAGCTGCGCTCGTCGTGTGTTGCCGGTAAGCGGGGCAGTCGCGCCCACAACGCTATTCCGAGGACCAGCATGATCGCCGCGGACGCACCATAGACGCCGCGCCAGCCGGTCACGTCGCTTACCGCACCCGCAAATACGCGGGCAAGTAAAAGGCCCACGAAGACACCGCTGCCTGCTGCGCCGACCACCCGGCCCCGCTCGTGGCTCGGCGCGGCGCTCGCTGCGTACGCGATCAGGCCCTGTGTCATGGCAGTTCCCAGCATCCCGACGCAGAGCATGGCCGCGAGCAGGGCTACGGGCGTGGGGGCCACTGCCACCGCCAGGAGCGCAAGCACGAGCGCCGTCAGTTGTGCAAGCATGAGGCGCCTGCGTTCGAGACTGTCGCCGAGCGGCACGATCAACAACAGTGCAAGCGCACACCCGGCCTGTGTGGCAGTGACTACACCACCGATTGCAGCGTGAGCGATGCCGAAGTCATGGGACATGGCGTCGAGCAGGGGTTGCGCGTAATACACATTGGCGACACTGAGCCCGCTCGCCGTGGCAAACAGCCCAAGAAGTGAACGAGACATGCACAAAGACTGAGTGTCTGGGCGGGCGTCGCTGGCCGTACAGGCAGAAGGCACCGCGTGAGAGCAGGTATCCATGGGCTAGTTTCAAATTAAAACTGGTTGAATGCTAAAGCAGGCAGTTTTAAAATGCAACTGAGTTGATTGGAGTGAACAAACCTATGCCCCACGACAAACCGATGCTCCCGCGAACCTGCCCTGTGGCAAGATCTGTTGACGTGATCGGCGACAAATGGTCGTTGATGATTCTTCGTGACGTTTTTGACGGCGTGCATCGCTTCGGGGACTTTCAGCGCAACCTGGGGGTCGCGCGGAATATCCTGTCGGGGCGACTCGCTCGACTCGTCGAGGAGGAGATTCTTGCGACGCGTCCCGCATCGGACGGTTCCAACTACCAGGAATATGTACTGACGCCCAAGGGCGAAAGTCTGTTCCCAGTGATCGTCGCGCTTCAGCAGTGGGGCGAGCGATACCTGTTTTCGCGCGGCGAGCGGCGTTCCAGGCGGGTGGACGTTGTCACAAACAAGCGACTGCCGCTCATGTCTCCGCGCTCAAGCGACGGGAGAATAGTGTCGCGCGTCGATACAGTGGTGAAGGCGGAGAGCTAGCAGGAAAGGGCGATTAAGGAGCGAATAAAGGACAAGTAAAGCGCGAGGTCATTGAGGGCAAGCGCTACTCAGGCACGTTGCCGACGCTTGTTCTCGCTGACGGAGGCGGCCTTGCCGAGGGCAAGCCCAAGCAGTACCAAGCGACCGAGTGCACCGCGCTGCGGGCCGCCTGGGAGGGTTTGGAGTGCCACGGCGACATTGTCGTCGCCGTCAAGCACCCAACTGCCTTATCTCACGGTGCGTCTACTGTCCGTCTCGACGTTGCCAGTCCATGTCGCGCAACCAGATCGCGCAGGCGGGCTTGAGCGAGCGTAACGGGCAACGACTCGGCCAACTCGATAAGCGGGACGATGCGCCGCTGAACCTTCTCGACATGATTGCCGGCGATGTCGGACAGGCGGTGATCGAGATACGGATTGAGGAATCTCTCGCGCACACTCGCGACGTACGCCTCGGCGCGCTCGCGCAAACCCATTGCGTCGAACACGGGCAACACTTCTTCCGTCCATACAGCTTCGATGCTCTCGCGCAGTGCCCCGTCGTTCATTGCATCAGCGACCGTTTCCGTGGCGCTTCGGCCATGAGCGAGCCATTGATCAGCGAGCCAGGTATGCCCGAGATTCAGGAAGAACAGTTTCTGCTGCTCGTAGCTGCGCAAGTCGTCGGTCACGACAATGTCTTCGTGCAGGCAGGGCAGCTCCATACCCTTGCGCCGCTCGATGGCCCACAACGCATACGGTTCGGCCACGGCGCCCACAGGCTGCAGCGGTTCCGACACGATCCGGTCGACGAGCGAGTTGACCCATATGCATTGTTGCGACAGATAGTCCACGAACGGCGCGGGCTGCTGCCAATCTTTCGCGAGGCCGATCACCACGTCGCGCAGGGTGTCTGCGTTGCGTGTGACGAGTTCGCACGGAAGCAAAGTGACGCCGCTGTCCGGACGTGCGCTCCATCGTGCGTGCAACAGTGTCAGCAGCTTGGCGGGAAAGCTGCGCGGCACCTGTTCCGGGTTAACGAGCAGGGCGGCTGAATCGCGCTCGTCGAGCCGGTAGCCCGCATCGCCCGTATTGGACACGATCACCCGTACATCGTGAATCGCGGCATGGCGGATTGTCGCCCAGTCGCGGTCGGCGATCCATGCTGCGCGAACGGCGCTGCATTGAATGACCTTGTCCACGATCTCGCCGCCCTGCCTGCCGCGAATCATGACTGGATAACTGGCTTGGCGGTTCAGCGCCGCAATGCGCGCCTCGCTCGCGGGGTTGCTGGTCGTTTGCACGACGCTGATGCCGCCGAGCGCGTCGCCGCGCTCCAACGCCTGCGAGACAAACAGCGCGACATGGGCCTGAAGAAACCGGCTGGTGCCGAATTGAAGGATGGGTTGAGTCATCTCGAACTGCTCCGGCGGTTGCGTCTCAGCATTCGACCAGCGCCTTGACGACGGTCTGTCCCGGCTCCATCAACTTTGGAAATTCGGTCGGCACGTCGGCGAGACTCATCCGGTGAGTGTTCAACGCCTTGTCGGGAATGCGGCCCGCGCGCATCGCATCCAGCACGGTTTCGAAGTCTTCCGCGGTGGCGTTGCGACTGCCGAGCAGCGTTGCTTCGCGCTTGTGGAACTCGGGATCGGAAAACGTGACTTCGCCCGGCACAATGGAGATCAGCACGTACTTGCCGCCGTGAGCGATGAACTCGAAGCCGCGATTCATCGCCTTGATGTTGCCGGTCGCGTCGAATACCACGTCGAAGAACTCGCCGTCCGTGAGCGCCGACAGTTCGGCGGAGTCGGTGGGCCCGATGCTCACCGTCGACACGCCGATGTGCTCCTTGCAAAACGCGAGACGGTCCGCGCGCGTATCGAGGCAGGTGACGACCGCGCCGCGCAGCTTCGCGAACAACATAGCCGCCATGCCGATAGGGCCCGCACCCACAACGAGAACGCGCTGGCCGGCCGACACGTCGCCGCGTCGAACGGCATGTGCACCGATCGCGAGAAACTCGAGCATCGCCGCCTGGTCCAGCGTCACGCCGTCGGCCTTGTGGACAAACTGCGCGGGTACGGACAGGTACTCTGTCAACGCGCCATCGCGATGCACGCCGAGCACCTTGATATTGACGCAGCAGTTCGTTTTGCCTTGCCTGCACGCTATGCACGTTCCGCACGACAGATAGGGCATGACGTAGACGGCATCACCGGGCGCCACGTGTGCGCCGGGTTCGGCTTCTGCGACGATGGCGGACAACTCGTGTCCCATCACGCGGGGATACTGCAGGTACGGCTGGTTCCCGGTGTAGATATGCATGTCGGTCCCGCAGATTCCCACGCGGCTGACGCGCAGCAGCACTTCGCCGGGGGCGCGGTGAGGCGGTGTGCTGTCCTGGCGGCGCAATACGCCGGGCGATTCGCAGATAACGCTGAGCATGGTGACGTCCTCAAGATAGAGCTGACCGATCGCCGGACGGCCGATCGATGGAGTAGAAACTGCAACGTGGGCTCGGCGGCAGCCACGTCATGCATGACACCGGCTTGCGTTCAGAACCCCGGGAGCAATGGACCTTCGGCAACGCGGCAAGCTCGCGTATCGCGGCGTGCCACGTTTCGCTCGAGGTCACGCGAAGCCCTCCGGCACAGGTGACGCTTCGGCGAGCAGGCCCTCGCGTTGCAACGCCTGCCAAAGTTGCCGCGGAATAGGCGCTTCGAGCCACGTCATGTTTCTCTGTAACTGGTCGATGCTGCGCGCGCCCACCACGCACGAGACGACGGCGGGATGCGCGAGAGGAAACTGAAGCGCCGCTGCGGCGAGCTGAACGTTAAAGCGCGCGCAGACATCGGCGAGCCGGGCGACTTTGCGCGCCACGTCGGGCGGCACGTCGCCATAGTTGAATTTGCCGTTGCCCGCCAGCACGCCGGAATTGAACACGCCCGCGGCGACGATGCGCGTGCGCGTTCCAATGCATCGATCAAGCAAAGGCGTGAGAGCTTGCTGTTCGAGCAACGTATAGCGGCCTGCGAGCATCACGAGGTCGAGATCTGCTTCCTGCATCGAGTCCGCGGCGACTTGCCATTCGTTGACGCCGAGTCCGATCGCCGAGACCGCTCCCGAATCGCGCAGTTGCGCAAGCGCGCGAAATCCGCCGCCACGGGTCAATTGTTCCCAGTAACGTGCATGCACATCGCCATGCGTGGCAGTACCGATGTCGTGCACATACAGCACGTCTATCGTATGCATGCCGAGACGCTGCTGGCTGTCCTCGTACGAGCGCATGATGCCGTCGAAGCTGTAGTCGTAGTGAGGCCGGAAGGGCAGGGGCTGCGCCCATCCGTCGTCGCCTGGCTTAACCGTGTTGTCGGGCCGCATCAAACGCCCGACCTTCGTGCTGAGAACATAAGCATGACGCTCGCGTGCCTGTAGCGACTGCCCGAGGCGTCGCTCCGACAGCGTATAGCCGTAGAACGGCGCCGTGTCGAAGTAACGGACGCCGGCGTCCCACGCCCAGTCGATCAGCGCATTCGCATCCGCTGCCGGCATTGGCCGGTAGAGACCGCCCAGTTGCGAACAGCCGAGTCCTAACGTGGTCAGCGTCAGTCCGCTGCCTGGGAGCGTATGCGTTTGGGTTGCTTTCATTGAAGATTCGTTGGTGGCAGATGATGCGGTGAGACGGCCGTTGCGGTCCTGACTCGCGGCCGTCGTGCGTGCCCGCTCGTCAATAAAGGACGTTGTTTGCTTCGGACGAGTCGAGGTTCTGCTTTTCGACCAGCAATACGCCGGTGTCCACCTGTTTGGATACAGGCTTACGCTCGATCACGTTGACCAGCGTCTGAATGCCCTTGTAGCCCATCTGATACGAACTTTGCACCGCGATGGCCTGAATCGTGCCGTCGCGCACGAAGCCTTGCAGATCCTGGTTGCCGTCGAAGCCGATTGCGATCACCTTGCCGCCCTTGCCTGACTGTTGCAAAGCGCGGCCCATGCCGACGGCAGTCGGTTCGTTTGCGCCGAAAATGCCTTTGAGGTCAGGGTTCGCGGAAAGAACGTCGGTGGTCTGATTCAAAGCGTTCGCCATCTGCGACTGCGAATAGAACGGGCCTACGATCTGAAGCTTCGAATGCGCGGCAATGTATTTGCGGAACCCGCCGACGCGGCCGATCTCGGAGCCCGCGCCCGGTACGTACGACATGACGGCGATTTTTCCCGTCTGTCCCACGCGCTCGATCATCGCCTTTGCGCAGAGCTCGCCCGCTTTTGCGTTGTCGGTGGAGAGGAACGACTGGTAGTACTGCTTGCCTGCATCGGAGACGGTCGAATCGATCAGCACCACGGGAATGTGCGCTTCCCATGCTTTCTTCATTGCCGGGACGAGTGCGTCCGGGTCGGACGGCGCGAGGACGATGCCGGCCACGTGCCGGTTCACTGCGTTCTCCACCATGTTGACTTCATCCGCGATGGCGGATTCGGCGGCCGGACCCTGGAACGTCATGGTGTAGCCCTTGGCGTCGGCCATCGCGGCAGTGGCGCCTTTCTGCACGTTCTGCCAGTAGTTGGAGTTCGCCGTCTTGACGATCACGGCAATCTCGCCGCCGGCAGCTTCGGCATATGCGCTGAACATCGCGCACATTGCTACGGCTGCGCTCAGGATGGTTAGCTTCTTCATGTCTCACTCCTTTGATTGTGGTTTGCAGTTCTTTCCCACGCAGTTGGATGCGTGGCGTGTGCGCGTTTGGCACGCGTTTCTGGTTACGACTTCCGGTTCCGAAGCTGATCGATCCACACGGTGCCGAGAATCACGACTCCAATGATGATCTGCTGGATAAAGCTCGATACGCCATTCATATTCAGGCCGTTGCGCAGCACGCCGATCACGAATGCGCCAATGGCCGTGCCGGAAATGGTGCCGACGCCGCCCATCAGCGAAGTGCCGCCGATCACCGCACTCGCGATGGCGTCTAGTTCGTACATCACGCCTTCGTTCGGCTGCGCAGTCACGAGGCGCGACATCAGCACGCAGCCCGTGGCGCCGGCGAGCAGTCCCGACAGCACGTAGGTAAAGAGCTTGACGCCCTGCACGTTGACGCCGGACAGCCGTGCGGCTTCCGCGTTCGATCCGACTGCATAAATGTGCCGGCCGAGCGAAGTCCGCGAAAGCAGCACGGAAACCGCGAGGAACAGGACCACCATGATGACGACGGGATACGGAATGCCCGGAAAAACGGTATCGGGAAAGCCGTCGGCCCCGATATGCGAGATCTTGAACAGCGCGCCGTTGCCGAGTTCGCCGAAGGCGTCGCCGAGTCCTGAGACGGGGCGTGCGCCGGTGATCTGCAATGCGAGTCCGCGGGCGACCAGCATCATTCCGAGTGTCGCGATGAAGGGCGGCAGTCCCATGCGTGTGACGCAAATGCCGTTGACCCAGCCGCAAGCGGCGCCGACCAGCATGCCGCCCAGCATCCCGACGGGCACGGGCACGCCGGCCTTGACGAGCAGCGCCGCCGCTACGCCGGAGAGCGCGAGCACTGAGCCCACGGAGAGATCGATGCCGCCGGTAATGATCACGCAAGTCGCCGCGACTCCGAGGTACGCGATCGACGTGACCTGGAGCGCGACCGTCATCAGATTGCCGACGGAGAAGAATGCGGTGCTCGCCAGCGAGAACGCGACGATCAGCACCACGAGGCTGCCGAGTGCGGCGAACTTCTGGATCAGGTCACGACGACGCTGCCGCGCCTGCCGCTCGATGGCCTGCGTCTGGTCAGACGTGATTTCAAGCATGGCTTCTCCCTGATGCATGGTGCAAGATCTCCTGCTGACTGGTCTGTTTCGTGTCGAGGACGGCGGTGATGCGGCCTTCGTGGAATACCGCAATGCGATCGGTCATGCCGAGCAGCTCCGGCAACTCCGAGCTGATGAGCACGACGCCGACGCCATCTGCGGCGAGCCGGTCCATCAATCCGTAGATTGCGTATTTGGCGCCGACGTCGATACCGCGCGTCGGCTCGTCGAAAAAGAGAATGCGCGAGCCGCGATACAGCCATTTGCCGATCACGATCTTCTGCTGATTGCCGCCGGACAGATTCCTCGCGATCTGTCTCACTGTCGGCGTGCGGATGCCGAGATCGCGCACGTAGCGTTCGGCGACCGACGCCTCGTCTGCAAAGCGCAGAAAGCCACGCGAAGAAACGCCGCCCACGTTGGCGAGCGTGATGTTGGCGGAGACGGTCATAGACAGCGCGAGGCCGTCTTTCTTGCGGTCCTCCGACAGATACGCAATGCCGTGGCGGATGGCCTCGCGGGGCGAGCCGATCGAGATCGGCGTATCGCCGAGCATGATGGACCCCGAGTCGGGCCGCTCCGCGCCGAAGATCGCGCGCGCCACTTCCGTGCGGCCCGCGCCCATCAAGCCCGCAAAGCCCAGAATCTCGCCCTTGCGCAGATCGAACGAAAGAGGGCCGAACGTGCCTGTGCGCTGCAAGTCCCGCACGCGCAGCAGAATGTGGTCCGTCGGTACCGATTCGCGCGGCGGATAGGCGTCGTTAAGCGGGCGTCCGACCATGCGCGCGACGATTTCATTGATGGTGGTCGCAGCAAAATCGCTGGTGGCAATGTGACGGCCGTCGCGCAAGACGGTCACGCGATCCACGATCCCGGCCATTTCGTCGAGGCGGTGCGAGATATAGACAATCGCGACGCCATCGGCGCGCAGTTCCTTGATGATACGAAAGAGCTGGGCCGTCTCGGTCTCGGTCAGGGACGACGTGGGTTCGTCCATGATGAGCACGCGTGCGTTCAGCGACAGCGCTTTCGCGATCTCCACCATTTGCTGTTGCGCAATCGACAGCGCGCCCACCAGCGTCGTGGGCGACACGTTGAGCCCAATGCGTTGCAGGCATTGCCGTGCATCGGCGTTCAGCTTGCGGTAGTCGACGAACGGTCCGCGCTTGGGCTCGCGCGCCAGGTAGATGTTCTCCGCGACCGACAGGTGGGGCACCAGGTTCAGTTCCTGGTGAATGATCGCGATGCCGGCCGCCTGTGCCTCCAGGGCGGACGCGAATTGAACCGGCTTGCCTTGGTAGGTCACGACGCCGTCGTCCGCGTGGTACTGGCCGCTGATGATCTTCATGAGCGTCGATTTGCCGGCGCCATTTTCTCCGCAGACCGCGTGAACCTCGCCCGAGCGTAAATCCAGATTGATCCCGTCGAGAGCCACGACGCCGGGAAAGCGCTTGCTGACACCCTTGAGTTGCAGGATGTCCTCGCATTCCGGCGGCTTGGGCTCGCGCTGCATGCTGTGCTGTACCAATTGCGTCTCCAGTCTTTCGCGGCTCTGACTTTGAGGATGCCGGGGGCGCTCACCGGCTGGTCTGTCCAATCTGGAAAGCATTAGAGCGGATGAGCCTTTATTGGTCAAGCCAATTTGACGAACCGACAGGTGGTCAACCGGTAAGGAAAACCCTGGGCGGTCTGCAGCGCCCGTCGTTAAAGGGTTTGGGGCTGCTGTGCTAGTATGCGTGACAGGTCCGTTTTCGCGGACCATCACCAGATCTGTTCGTCCGATGAAGCAAACCGAGCCAAAGCGGCTTTACCAATCCGTCGCTGCCCAGATTCTTTCGCTAATCCGTCAGCGCGAACTGACGGCGGGCACGCGCCTGCCGCCTGAGCGGGAGTTGGCCAACACGCTGGGCGTGTCGCGCCCGTCGCTGCGCGAAGCGTTGATCGCGCTGGAAATCGGCGGGCAGATCGAAATACGTATGGGTTCGGGCGTCTATGTGCGCGATCCGGAAGAGGGCGGCGACAGCGCGGTACCCGCCTTGGGCGAAAGTCCGACGGAGCTCATGCAGGCCAGGATGGCGGTGGAAGGTTCGGTGATCGTTCTGGCCGCGGGCAAGCTCTCGGCGGCCACGCTCGACAAGCTACGGCGCACCGTCGAGCGGATGAAGCGTCTCGCGGCCGCGGGAAAGTCGCCCGTGGACGCGGACCGGCAGTTTCATATGCTGATCGCGGAGACCGCAGGCAACTCGGTGTTGAGCCGTTTTGTCGCCGAAATGTTCGACAGCCGGCATGACCCGATTGCCGCTGCGATTCGCGACCATTCTGAGAACCCGCAAACCTGGTCGACGGCGGTCCGGGAGCATGAGGAGATTCTCAAAGCCCTCCAGGCGGGTGATCCCATTGCTGCTCAAACGGCGATGCGCAGTCACCTGAAAGCGTCGGGCGAGCGATGGATTACCGGTGAACTGCTCCAGCACGTTGGCTGAGTCAGCCGCGCGGCGACAACAGGTTTGGCATTCGTCTGTTGCGGGGAATCGTTCTGGTCGAGTGAACTTCATCTCACTCTAGTGCTTCGTCAGGCACAGCAAAATCGCGTAGCACCCTGTCAACTAGCGCAGCGTGCCTCCGCCCGCACGGCTTTTTCCGTGCACGTGTAAGCAGCTGGATGCGCTGCACGCCGTTCCCCTACCGTGTCCGGTTACACCATCCACGTTGCCGCTGATTGGCTTGATGCGGCCAATCGCCAAACTGCACAGTTCGCCTTCAGGTACTACAAAAAGCGTCCCTTGTATTTCGATAGCGTTCGGTCACCTATGCCGAATACTGACGTGCTACGTCACCTTTCCAATGGTACATGCAGAAGCGTCAAACTTGGATCTATATGGTGGCCTGAGAGGAGCGTAACATCCGCTCTACAGAGCGCCTGATCAGGTTGCGATGCCATTAGATCTGCGAACGAGATCATCGGTCGATTTGTATCACGGCATGATGCATAGCCTGGCTGCACCGCTGGTTATCTAAACCTGTTTGCAATTGGAGAAGATCATGAAGTCGGGCAGTATCGTTGCTGCAGTTTGCGCCGCTATCGCTCTCGCGGTTGGGGGAATCGGCCTTGCCCCCGACGCGCAGGCGCAGACGCAACCCAGGTTCGATCAACCCATGGCGAACGCCGGCGATGACGTTGCTGGCGTACAAGTCCCCGATAGCGGATTAGCGCGCGAGGCGGCCAGAATCATTCGCCGTTCAGAGGGCGACTTTCTATTTCAGCATTCCACGCGCGTCTACTATTGGGCCGCGCTGGCGGGAAAGCGCAAGGGCCTCGTTTTCGACCCGGAACTTCTCTACGTTGCGGCAATGTTCCATGATTTCGGCCTGACGTCAGCTTACGGAAATAGCCACTTGCGTTATGAAGTGGACGGCGCGAACGCGGCACGTGACTTTTTGCGCAGTCGCGGCGCGAGCGAGGCGGATAGTCAGATGGTCTGGCTTGCGATTGCACTGCACACGACCAATGGCATTTCTCCGCATCTATTCCCCATTGCTGCACTTGTTGCGGAAGGCGCGAACATGGACCTCGTAGGCGCCGGCTACGACGATTTCACAGCCGCGCAGCGCAACGCCGTTGAGGCAGCCTATCCCCACCCGCCGCAATTCGCCGAGGAATTCATGCAAGCCCTCTACGACAGCCTGAAACATCGCCCAGAGACCACACAGGGAACTGGCCTCGCCGATGTGATGGCCTACAGGGACCCTGGATTCGCCCGTAGAGACTTCAGCAAGCTGATGCGCAACTCGCATTGGGCCACCGGAAAGTGACTACAGGTAGCCTGCGGTCGTGATGGGTACGAGCGGCGACGTCCGTGCGGGCAGGCGCTGAGTTGCGACGAGTCGAGAGCCACCGTATAAGCGACCGGAAGCAACGGGAATGCCGCGTTTCTGCTTTAATTCCGGCATGGCCGAACCCTCTGCAAGGACCGACGCTGCTCAGCGCTCGACAAACAAATGACTGCAACTCCAGACAAGCTCTCGTGGGACGACCTGCGAATCATCAAGGCAATTGGCGAAAGTGGCAGCCTCGCAGGCGCCGCGACAGTGCTCGGTATAAATCATTCCACCGTATCACGGCGACTCTCGTCGGTCGAACAATCGCTCGGCGCGGCTCTCTTCGACCGGCGCCGCGCCGGTTATGTTTTGACCAGCATCGGCACAGAAATCATGGCGCTAGGCGAGCGTGTCGAGAAAGACATTCTCAGCGTCGTTCGACGGGTTTCAGGCGGTACGCAAGGCCATAAAGGTGATCTGCGCATTACGACAAGCGACTCCCTCCTGCTCGATTTTCTGACACCTATCATTGCGGACTTTCAGGCAGACAATCCGGAGATCAGGATTGAGGTAATCGTCGGCAATAAACCGTTGAACCTTGCACGCGGGGATTCCGATATTGCTTTACGGGCGACCACTGCAGTCCCCGACAACCTTTTCGGGCGCAAGGTCGCCACCGTTGCATGGGCGATCTATGGCCGCCGCATCGACTACGCCGGTGCATCGCACAGGTCCGGCGATCTTTACCAACAGCGATGGGTATCGTATGGGAATGGTCTTTCCGGCCTCAAGGCGTTCAAATTCGTCAACGATCGCGTGCCTCGCGAACGCATCACATATCGAAGCGACTCAGTAGTCGGCGTTGCTTCAGCGATTGCAGTCGGCATGGGGATCGGTTTTCTGCCGTGCATGCACGGAGATCTCGTGCCCGGACTCGTACGCCTCGGTCCTGTGGAACCAGACGTATTCGATGAATTGTGGGTCCTCACCCATCCCGACATCCGCAAGTCAGGACGAGTTTACGCGTTCCTTACTCATTGCGCCGATGCGGTCGCAAGGAAGCGCGATTTCATCGAAGGCAGGCAGATTCGCTGTAACTAACTCTCTGATGGTAATCGTTGGGGCGGAGTTTTTGCGTCCCTTGTCGCGAGAGATGGCGGGCTCGTCCAGACATCGTATGTTCGACGGGTAGCGGCCCCGTGCATGCGCAATGGCAAGTGCGCAATTTTGCACACGTCATTCCGCACGAATGCAGACTGCCGCGCTGTAACTCCCCTTAGAATTTCGCTCATCCAATGAACAACGGACGACCGGCCCGCATTGGTGCTTTGCTTGATTGCCCATCCATTTCCGGTCGTCGCATTCAAGCGTAAGCGTGTTCGTGGCGAACATTCCATGCCGAACATGTGCCAGTTTGTTTGACGCCGTCCGCGCAGCTACGGAGGCGTTGACGTCTCAGACTCATAGTTTCCTCCGGCATGCTGAGCGCCGGCCTTTCTATCATCATTGGAGAGCTGACCGTGAAAAAGCTGACAACTGCTTTTGGCGCACCCGTCGTAGACAACCAGAATATTCAAACGGCCGGAGCGCGCGGCCCGGCTTTGCTGCAGGACGTATGGTTTCTCGAGAAACTTGCGCACTTTGATCGCGAAGTGATTCCTGAGCGACGGATGCATGCCAAAGGTTCGGGCGCATTCGGCACCTTCACGGTCACTCATGACATCACGAAGTACACGCGTGCAAAGATCTTCTCCGAAGTCGGCAAGAAGACGGAGCTTTTCGCACGGTTCTCCACAGTGGCAGGCGAGCGCGGCGCGGCCGACGCCGAGCGGGACATTCGTGGCTTTGCGGTGAAGTTCTATACGGAAGAGGGCAACTGGGACCTGGTCGGCAATAACACACCCGTTTTCTTCCTGCGCGATCCGCTGAAGTTTCCAGACCTGAATCATGCGATCAAACGCGACCCTCGCAGCGGTCTGCGGAGCGCGGAGAACAATTGGGACTTCTGGACGCAATTGCCCGAAGCATTGCACCAGGTGACCATTGTCATGAGTGACCGGGGAATTCCAAAGTCGTTTCGCCACATGCATGGCTTCGGAAGCCATACGTTCAGCTTTATCAGCGCGGCTAAAGAGCGCTTCTGGGTCAAGTTTCACCTGGTGACCCAGCAGGGCATTCAGAACCTGACTGACGAGGAGGCAGCAGCGTTGGTCGGTGTCGATCGTGAAAGTTCGCATCGCGACCTGTACGAAGCGATCGAACGCAAGGAATTCCCGCGCTGGAAGCTATTTGTGCAGATCATGCCGGAGAAAGATGCGGCAACCTATCCGATCAATCCTTTCGATCTGACCAAGGTTTGGTCGAAGAAAGACTATCCGTTGATCGAAGTCGGTGTAATGGAGTTGAATCGAAACGCGGAGAATCATTTTGCCCAGGTCGAACAGGCAGCGTTCAACCCGGCGAATGTGGTGCCGGGCATCAGCTTTTCGCCGGACAAAATGCTGCAAGGCCGGCTTTTCTCATATGGCGATGCGCAGCGCTACCGGGTGGGTGTGAATCACAGCCTGATTCCGGTCAATGCGCCTCGCTGCCCGGTGCATAGCTATCACCGCGACGGGATGATGAGAGTCGACAGCAACGCCGGCGGCGCAACGCCATATAACCCGAACACGCGGGGCGAATGGCTGGACCAGCCGGATTTCAGCGAGCCGCCGTTGTCGCTGGAAGGTGCGGCCGATCACTGGAACCATCGCGTCGACGACGATTATTACTCGCAGCCCGGTGCACTCTTCAGGCTGATGTCGGATACGCAGAAACAGGCGCTATTTGGCAACACCGCACGGGCATTGTCCGGGGTGTCCGAGTCGATCCAGAAGCTCCACGTCGAGCACTGTGCGAAGGCGGACCCGGCCTACGGTCAAGGTGTAGCCGCGGCACTCGAGACCCAGCGTGCGCGCGAGGCGAGGCCGAATCAGGCGCTTTGATCTGTTCGTTTGAAGGCTCAATGCGGGTCGCGCAAGCGGCTCGCGCTTTGCGAACGCCTCGGCCGCCTCAACAGGTTCGCATAAAGAAGGACTCACCCCGAGCGGAATGGAGGTCCAACTTTGGTCAATCAAGATCCATGGCTTGCCATCGTCTATCGGCTAAACGAAGCGGCAATGGGTGTTCGGCCGACGCTTCGGAAGATGGGCGTGCGTCGGCCGAGCGGTTATGGCGCCCAGCCTGCGCGTGCTGTATCAAGCGCATTCGACATTGCGGACATCGCGCGTCAGTCGGATGCAACGCTACTTGTATCGTGGAGCGATCCCACGCTCGGCCGATTCATCGATCAACGATGGCTGATCGGATGCGCGCGCGTCAGCGGGATGTGCCGTTTGACGGGCAACGCGGTCCGCCCCGGCGACGCTGTCTTCCGTCCTCGACCTCGCAAAGGTGTAGAGCCGCCCAACGCTCGCGACATGATCCTGGTTGCCAGCGTGAGACATCTATTCGAACAACCCGCGCTCACGTCAAGAACAAACGATTGCCTGGATTCTCCTGCCGCCTATCGGGCAGACTAAGCTGTTGGGCAAATCGACGGAAACCAGCGTACCCGAGAAACCCGGGGCATCGTCCCACGTGCAAAACCGATGACCTGATGTCCATCAGTGGCGAGCCGGTGCGACAAAGCCCGCTGAATGCCTTCACTCGCGCCCGTGATTAGAAACGTATGTTTGCGCACTGCGGAAATGATCGCGCGGTAATAGTGAGCCGGTAGGGCCGACGAGGCAGTCAGCCCCACCTGGAATTCAGCATGATGCTGCACAGATTCACACGCTGAAAGCTCGGGTCCTTGTGCGCCAGAAAATCGTCGTTGAACGTGCCGAATGTAGTGTCGGGGCGGTGCTTCATGCCCTCGTAAAAGGCATCGATCATCTTGCCCGCGAAATCGGCGCCGCGCGGATACGCCTCGACCACCGCCGCGCGCTGTTCCTCCGTGAACGCGTCGAAGCCCCGTCCCGCTACGTCCATTCCGGCTCCTGCCTGCACCAGCGCGATTTCACCGTGCATGTGCTCTGGAATGCCCGGTGTGGTATGGAGCGCCACCGCGGTCCACACCTTCGCTACGTCCGCCTCGTCGATATGGTGGCTGCGCAGAAAGTCGCGCGCGGCGTTGGCGCCGTCCACCTCGAAACGCAGTTCGCTGTCGCGATAGGCCGACGTCAAGCCGATATCGTGGAACATAGCCGCCACGTAGAGCAGCTCAGGGTCGAAGACAATACTGTTTTGTTTGCCCAGCAGCGCGCCCCAGAGGTAGACGCGCGTCGAGTGATTGAACAGCAATTCACTTTCGGTGTCGCGAACGAGCTGGGCTACCTCACGCGCGAGCTGGCTGTCGGGAATGACAATATCGGGCATTTGCTTCGTCCACGCTGTTTTATCGTGCTTCATTGGTTGCTGGGCCGGTTGCGAGGGTGTGTTTCCTGCGGCACGTTTTTTCTGCGCCGCCCCCTCGGACGGGCTGATCAGGGCCGGACTGATTGGCGGTAACTACACGGAAGAAGATACGCTTCTCGCGGATCATGGAATAGCCCCAAGATCTGGCAATCCGAATGTACTATTGCGCCCATGACGAAGCTTTCTATTGGCATCGATCGCGCAGGACACATCTCGCTGTCGGCGCAAATCTACGGCTCTATCCGCGACGCGATCGAGTCCGGCCAGCTTGCCGCCGGCGCGCGGCTACCTTCATGGTCGGACTTGGCTACTCAACTTGGCGTGTCTCGAGGCACTGTTCGGGCTGCCTATGCACGTCTGATCGACGAGCAGTTCGCAATCGGCCTGGGCGCAGCGGGCACCAGGGTAGCCGCGCGGCCCTTACCGGCGAGAACCGAATGGTCGCCGGAAGCGCCGCCGCTTCCGGAGCTGTTCAGCGACTTCAGCACAGCGCCGCTAGCGTTTCAAATGGGTGTACCGTCCCAGGACGCCTTTCCGTTCAAGCTCTGGTCCCGCATTCAGGCACGCGCAGCGCGCCGGGCGGCAGCGGCTCCTGTCGGTTATCCCGATCCACGCGGCGAACCCGACCTGCGCCAGGAGATCGCGTCGTATCTTGCAGTCTCGCGCGGACTGCGATGCAGTCCCTCCCAGGTGTTCGTCACGGCCGGCTTCTCCGGCGCACTCAATCTCGCGGTTCGCGGCCTGCAATTGGAAGGCAGCAAAGCCTGGATGGAAGACCCGGGTTTTCCGCTTACCCGTACTGCGCTCGGGCTGGCCGGCATGACCGTGGCAGCGGTGCCGGTGGATGCGGACGGGCTCGATATCGACGCGGGCGTCCGGATCGCGCCCGAAGCCGTCCTCGCAGTGGTCACACCGGGTCAGCAGGCGCCGCTCGGGATGACCATGTCGCTCCCTCGACGGATCGCACTGCTCGATTGGGCCCAACGCCACGAGGCCTGGATCGTCGAAGACGATTATCTCGGCGAGCTGCAGTTAAAGGGACGCGCCGCACCGGCTCTTGCCTCACTCGATCAGAACGGGCGCGTGCTGCACATCGGGACGTTCAGCAAGACCATCAGCCCGGCACTACGCCTGGGTTTTCTCGTTGTACCGTCGGACCTCGCACGCCGCTTCGGCGACGTCGCGGCTTGTCTTGCGCCTGCCCCGGCAGCATCCGCGCAGCATGCTGTGACCGAGTTCATGCACGACGGCCACTATTTTCGCCATCTGCGGCGTATGAAGCGCCTTTACGCCGCCCGGCAGGAAGCCCTCGTTAGTTGTCTGAACGAACTGGGCTCGGAATCAATCAAGGTGCGGGCCGCCGCAGGCATGACCGTCGTGGCGGCGCTTCCCCCATCCGTATCGGATGTCGATATCGCTTTGCGCGCGCGACTTTTCGGCTTGGCTCCCGTTCCTCTTTCGCCCTGGTACACGAGCAGTCCTGGGCAGCAGGGGCTGCTGCTTGGTGTGACGAATGTGAATGAGAGAACGGTGGCAAGCAACTGTTCGCGCCTGCTGGAACTCATACTCGGGCGCCACTGACAGACCGGCCACACCTCGTCCTTCTTCGCTTCTTGGTGCATTGAAAATGTTCGTTCCCGGTGCTTTTGTGTGCTCCCATCCCGCACGATAATGCAGCAGCACACGGGAGCCAATCACTCATGAACATTCGATCCAGCATACGAGCCGCCTGCACAGCGATGGCCTTCGGCATCGCCGTTCCGGCTGTCGCACATGGCGGCGCTGAAACCGTCACACCGAACTTTCAGCACGCCATTCCTAACATTCCGGGCAAGTCGTTGACTGCCGTCACCGTGGACTACGCGCCCGGCGCAGTCTCAAGCGCGCACAGGCATGCGGCCTCAGCATTCATCTATGCCTACGTCGTATCGGGTGATATCGAGTCACAGGTAGATGACGGCCCGAAGCGCATCTACCATGCCGGAGAGAGCTTCTTCGAGGAGCCCGGCGCCCTTCATCGCGTAAGCCGCAATGCCAGCGCAACGAAGCCTGCAAAGTTGCTCGCCGTGTTCGTCGTGGACAGCAACGATAAAGCCCTGACTACCCCCATCAAGTAATCCACCGCCTCAAGGAGTCACCTCATGAGCAAGCGCCTCGACTACACCCAGATTGCACCCGCGGGCGTAAAAGCCCTCGGAGGCGTCTACGGCTATGTCATGCAAAGCGACCTGTCGCCGGTTCTGGTCGACCTGGTTTATCTGCGCGTCTCGCAGATCAACAACTGCGCCTACTGTCTCGACATGCACACACGCGACCTGCTGAAGAAAGGCGTGAAAGTCGAAAAACTGGCACTCGTGCAGGCATGGAGGGAGGCGGGCCATCTGTTCGACGACCGCGAGCGTGCAGCGCTCGCGTGGGCCGAGTCAGTCACGCTGGTGGCGCAGACCGGCGTGCCCGACGCTTCGTACGAGGCCGCCCGTGCCGTGTTCAATGAACGCGAACTGGTTGACCTGACCATCGCCATCAGTCTGATGAATACATACAACCGTATGGCGATCAGCTTTCGCAACACGCCTCAGGCCGTGATGGAACAGTAAAGCGCCACGCGGGTTTGTGCCTGAGTAGAGTGCCCCGACTTTGGCATACGCCGCGCAAATATCTTCGTGCATTTCTCTATGCACGATGGAGAGCGCGGCGCAAGTAATTTCGTTTGTCGCGATCGTCCCGTGCGGGCACTCAACTCATCGGCGACACAGAGTCCAATCTGCTTTTCCATCAGTCCGCCTCGCGCGTTTCTTTTGACGATACGACCGCGCCGCGCAGGCCACCCCTCACACCTGTTAGAACCACCGGAGCGGCATCTGCATCGGCCGCTATTGCGTAGGTGAATACCACGTTGCGCTATCCATCTGTCTTGTGGCAGGCGAGCGCGCCTGCCTGGAAATTGGCGATGGCGCCGCTCAAATAGCGATGAATGGCTCTATGAGTGCGTTTATTCGCTTCATACGATGTTCCGGTGGCAGCGTAAGTCACAGCATATGGAACACGTTCCAGGCAGGGGCAAGAGAAAGCCCCATGCCCACGAGAGATAAAAATGGACAGGTGAGGAGGCGACAGTTGGAATATAAGAAAGCCGTAGCTGCAGCATGCTTGTGGCTGTTGACAGACATTGCATACGGGCAAAGCAGCATTGTGCTCTATGGCCGCCTGGATGTGGCCGTGGCCTATGACAGTTTCAGTAACACTGGCACGGTAAGAGGTAAATCCGCAGAAAGCCTGCTCAGCGACATCTCCTATTGGGGTTTGCGAGGCGCACAGGACCTGGGAGGCGGAACGAAAGTCATCTTCAAACTCGAAAGTTGGTTCAACGTGGCCAATGGCGCTGTGTTCAACCCCAACTCATTCTTTTCGCGCGAATCATACGTAGGTGTGTCCAATGCGGACTACGGGACGCTGCAAATGGGCAGTCAGTTTCCACCATCGCTATGGCTGTCTGTTCCGGTCGATCCGTTTGGGCGAGCGACGAACGGTGCGCTCTTTTCGCTATTCCAGCAGATGCCTGGACGCACCGGTAATGCGCGGGGCTCTCTCTCGACGTTGAGCAACGCCATTCAATACATAACGCCACGCATCGGTGGGTTTCTCGGACGTTTCGTTTATACGCCAAGCGGTCGCGCGGACGCGCCCACGAACCTGGGAAACACGGTTGCCGTAGGTTTGAGCTACCAAGGCATGCGCTATTACATAGGGGCTGTTTACGAGTCACAGCGGCAGACGGGCACAACACTGGGGCTGCCGGGTGCGAGCCTTCCCAGTACCACCTGGCTTTTGGGGGGCACTTATGACCTGGGCTACTTCAAGGTGCACGCAGAGGTGATGCGCAATCAGGTCGCGCATTTCGGCAATGTCGAAGGATGGATGACTGGCGTCACCTATCCCGCGTTTCATGGCGCGTTTCGCGGCTCATATGCAACGCGGTGGACGCAAGGCATGGGCGGTACACGGGCCGCGCAAAGCGCGGTCGGCTATATCTATCCGCTTTCGAAGCGCACGAGCGTCTACGCGAATTTCGCGCACCTCTCGAACGGCCAATCCATTTCGTTCGGGCTGTGGCCAGGGTCGGCCGAGGTCTACAACGCGCAAAAGCTTCCCACGAATGGTCAAGGACAGAACGAATTCGAGCTTGGTTTACGCCACGATTTCTAAGATCTACAACCCATCCGGAGTCGTCTGATGAAGGTACTCGTCGTTGCACTCGCGCTTGTCGTTATATCCCCGCTCGCTTTCTCGCAGAAGCCTTCCAAACCTGTTGCAGCCTCGACTCCCAAGGACAACGCCTATCTCGGCGACAACCCTGCGACAGTTACGAACGCTCCGACGTATCACAGGCATAAGCGCAATAAGCGCCGCGCCGCATCGGCTGCGAGCAGTGTCCTTCCGCAGAACTAGCCTGGAACTCTCACTCAGTTCGTTACTGCCACATCGCAAGCGTGTGCATACCAGGGCGTATTGACGATGGTCCACGGCTGGTCGCCCCCGCTCATGGCCGCGGCTATCGTGCTCTGTACATCGCAGGTATCCGGCGACGCAGACGCGGCATGCGCGCCTGTAACAATGGTGAGACCTGCGAGAGCTGCAATCAGCGACTTCATTTTCACTTCTCCTGCTAGACGAGCCGCCATCTTAATCAACTTCATTGTTGTCGAGAATCGCTCGCGAGCGCACTACAACTTTGCTGTTCCAACAACAATCAGGTTCTGCCTACTTCAAGAGGATGGCAACAATGGATAACTCCGAACTCCACCAGAGTGAGCCCCGGCGTCGCTGGATGGTGGTCGCGCTACTGGTGACCCTTACCATGATTGCGACAGCTGATAAGACCATTTTCAGCTTTGCAGGTGTATCGCTCATCAGGGATTTGCGCGTCAGTCCTGCTCAATACGGACTCGCAGGCAGCATCTTCTTTTTGCTGTACTCCGTGACAGGTGTCGCGGTGGGATTTGCGGCCAACCGTTTTTCGACAAAGAAGTTGCTCATTGGACTGTCGGTTTGGTGGATTGGCTGTCAGTTGGCAATGGTGTTCGTCGAGTCGTTCGCGATGCTGCTTTTATGTCGCGTGCTGCTTGGCGCCGGAACCGGCCCCGCGACTCCTGTCATCCAGCATGCGGTATTCAAGTGGTTCCCGCCCGCAAAACGTGCGTTGCCGGCGGCATTCGTGCAGTGCGGCCTTATGGGCGGCGTTATCTGCGCAGCATCGGGCTTGTCCATTGCCATTTCCATGTTCGGCTGGCGTAGTGGGTACATTGCTCTTGCACTATTTGGTGCAGTCTGGCTCGCACTGTGGTTCTGGTTCGGTCAAGAAGGGCCCGTGGGCGCGCCGGACAATGGGAAAACGGTCGACACGTCCGAAGCAAATACGAGTATCCGGGCTGTGCTAACCAGCCGGCCTTTCATCGGCATGACGTTAATAGGCTTTGTTGGCTACATGCCCAATGCACTGGCCTTTAGCTGGACAGCCGTCTATTACCAGAAGGGCTTGGGGTTCAATCTACACACGACGGGTCTTTTCGTGGTTATCACGTCGTTGTGCGTGATGCCGGCAAGTTTGCTGTGCTCGTGGATGTCTCAGCGCATTGTCCAGCGCCGCCAGAGCATGCGACTTGCGACCGTTGTGCTGCCTGTGTCGGTGTGTATGGTGGGTGGGGCCAGTTATGTGCTTGCGGGCCTTGGCGGCTTTGGCGTATGGCCCAAGGTCTTCCTCGTGAATTTCGGCGCATTAGCCATCAATGTTCTCCCGGCGTTTGGCTTAACCGTTGTGGGAAACATCTGCGGTACTTCGATTCGAGGTGGCGTGCTTGCTGTGCATACGAGTTTGATCACTCTTGCCGGCCTCGTGGCGCCCTATATGGCGGGCCGTCTCATCGAAGCGGTCGGCGGCAATGTGGGCGCAGGCTACGAGGACACAATCGCCATCGTTGGAATGTCCGTTCTGCTAGTTGGGCTCGGTGTTATTGCGCTCGTTGACCCGGACCGCACTCGCGGCAGGCTCACGTCGCGGAGGCGCGCGTTGGCCAGTTGAGATCTTCGCCGTGCACTTCATCGCTCACCTAGGTCACCTGGCAGTTGAATAGTTAGGTAAGTTGGGTAAAATATAATAAGTCGAGTTAGGTGAAAAAGAGGGGAGTCGCATGGCGAACAAAGAACCGATGGCTGGCAATACGGACGCGGACTTGTCGTGGCTGTCGACCGCGCAACGCCGCCGGCAGCTCAAGCCTCAGCGTAAGCCATATTGGCAGGTGCTCGAGAAAGGTCTCCACCTTGGCTACTACCGTGGAAGCCGCGCGGGCACTTGGCACGCTCGCAGGTTCATCGGCGCCGGGCGCTACGAAGAAACCCGGCTCGGTAAGGCGGACGACGACTCTCCGGCCGACGGCTCCGATGTGCTGAACCTCCGTCACGCATTGGCGCTGGCGCGGGGCTGGGGAACATCCGCGAGGTCAGTGGAGGCTGCTCTGCAGCAGCAGACTCCTCGTCGCCGCGCAGAGCGCGGCGTGCGGGCGGACAGGCTGGACGGCATTGCTGCCGCCTGGAGACGCGAGCGCCCCGACCTCGACCTGCGGCTCGTTGGTTTCTTTATGCGCATTGAGCGCGCCCACGCTCTTCACGAGCAGCGTATGAGTGCGATTGCCGAAAGCGTCGGAGTGGCAGTTGGGGAAATGCACGTGCTGCTGACGCTGCGTCGGCAGGGCAAGCCCTACGCTGCGCGGCCCACAGATCTGTTCCGCTCGCTGCTCGTCACGTCCGGCGCTATCACTAAACGCATTGACCGTCTCGAGAACGCAAAGCTCGTGCGCAGGGAAGCCGAAGAAGAGGATCAGCGTTCATTTCGTATCGTGCTCACGACGGACGGCGTGAGGGCTGCCGACAGCGCCATTGCCCGGATTGCCGACGGACTGGCGCTGCTCAGCTCAGGGTGCGGACTGAGCGCAACCGAGTTCGATACGGCGGACCACTATCTCAGGCGAATCCTGGCAGGGATGCCGGGCTCACAGGACGCGCCTGCTTCCCTAGACTAATAACTTCTGCAAAATCTCGCCTGTCTTGCTGGACCCGGCATAACCCTGGGTTGACCATAAATCTTCCTGGGAAGATACTTGTCTCACCAATCAGGGAAACTGCAGTCAACGAGCCTGGAGACAAGCGATGATTACAAAGGAAGAGAATGAGCGGCTTACCCGTGTCACCAATGGCGCGCCAATGGGGCAAATGCTTCGCCAGCGCTACTGGCTGCCTGCCGTGCTGTCGTCGCGGCTCATTGCAGATGGTGCGCCCGTTCGTGTGCGGCTGTTCGGTGAAAACTTTGTCGCGTTTCGCGCGACTGACGGCCGAGTCGGGTTTCTCGACGAAGCATGTCCCCACCGGGGTGTCTCGTTGGCCCTCGCACGCAATGCAGACTGCGCGCTACGCTGCATCTTTCACGGATGGAAGATCAGCGTCGACGGTCAGTTGCTCGAAGTCCCGAACGAGGCGTCTAATCCGGATGGCTTCTGCAAGACGGTAAAGGTGAACCATTACCCCACGCGTGAAGGTGCCGGCATTGTGTGGGTATGGCTCGGAAAGGGTGAAGCGCCGCCCTGTCCCGACTTCGAATGGATGGACCTGCCGCCGTCGCAGGCCTATTCCTGCGGTATCGAGCTCGAAGCCAACTGGCTTCAAGGAGTGGAAGCGACCATCGACTCGTCGCATATCGCGCTGCTGCACCAGAGCTACCTGGATTCCTCGCCGACCGACATGGCCAAGACAGCAGTGAATTCAGCCGTGCGCTACCAGTTCCAGACGGAAGACTACGGATACCGTGCCGCAGCGCTGCGTGAGATGGCCGACGGCCGCTGCGTTGCACGCGTTACGGAATTCGTCATGCCGTACTACGGCCTTATTCCGCCAATCTCCACCGGCGAGCAACAGGACCGAACCGTGATCATCGCCGTGCCCGTGGACGATGAACATCTTATTCAGTGGTACATCTATTACAACCCCGAGCGCCCGTGCGATTCCTGGAAGCGCAATCAGCGCGCAAACACCTGGCCGATGGCCGGCGGCCTGCAAGGCGACCGCGAAAACAACTGGGGCCAAAATCGAGTGCTCATGAACCACGGAAACGCGACGGGCTTCAATGAGATTGTGATTGAAGACTTTGTCGCGCAAGTCAGCATGGGCGCCATCGTCGATCGCACAAAGGAATATCTGTGCTCTGCTGATCAAGCAATCATCCGCGTACGGCGCCAGCTGCTCAAGGCGTTGGACGCCTTCGAAGCGGGTGACGTTCCCGCTAATCCGCGTTATTCGCACATCCGCGCGACCGGTGGCGTTATGCCGTCGATGAACGCCGACTGGAAGTCGCTGCCGCGCTAAGAGCGGCACGACCATATCGACGATTACGGAGGGTTGCGATGTCAGAACCGAGCAGGGTGTGTGCCGTTGCGGATTTGCTGGACGGTGAGCCGAAAGGTTTCAAAGTTGGAGAGGTTCCTATTGTGCTCACGCATGTCGATGGGACGTGCTACGCCACGCACGATGTCTGCACACATGCATACGCGTTGTTGTCCGAAGGCTTCGTGGAGGGGCACGTGATCGAGTGCCCGTTGCACGGGGCAAAGTACGACGTCCGCAACGGTAAATGTCTCGCCGTCGCACACACGGATGTGAAGACATACCCGGTGCAGGTGGTGCGTGGAGACGTGTATGTCACGGTGACGGAGCCATGAAAGTCTCGTCTCACCGGACCTTTGTAATCGTTGGCGGTGGCCATGCGGGTACATCGGCAGCCTTGCAATTGCGTGCGCAAGGCTTCGACGGGCGTGTGATCATGATTTGCGCCGAACGCCATCGTCCTTACGAACGCCCGGCGCTGTCAAAAGGCGTGCTGACCGGTGCGAAACGCCTGGAAGAGCTTTCCCTCTTGCCTGACACCGCACAGGTCGACCTGGAGCTTGGAGTCGAAGTGCGTGCAATAGATCGCGCTGCTCGCACGCTGACGCTATCGGACGGCAGGCACGTCGGGTACGACCGTCTGCTGCTCGCTCCCGGCGGCCGGGCCCGAAGCTTGTCAGTGCCGGGCAGCGAACTGCGCGAGATTTACGTGCTGAGAACGGCGGACGACGCACTCGCCTTGCGCGCAGCGCTTTCGCGCTCACATACGGTACTCGTCGTCGGTGGCGGATGGATTGGGCTTGAAATCGCTGCCGTGGCGCGACAACTCGGCTGCAAAGTGGTCCTTGTCGAGGCGGGCGAACGACTGTGCGCACGCAGTGTACCCCCGTCGACTTCTGACTTCCTTCTCGCCAAGCACGTGTCCGAAGGCGTAGACGTTCGACTTCATTCGTCAGTAGAGCGATTCGAGGGTAGCGCAGCAGTGGAGCGCGTCCATCTACTCGATGGCTCCGTGCTGAATGTCGATATGGTAGTCGCCGGCGTCGGCATGGTGCCCAACACCGAGCTGGCCAAGACCGCTGGTCTTGCAGTTGATGACGGCATTCTGGTCGACCACTGTTGCCGTACGAGCGACGAGAACATTTTTGCGGCAGGGGACGTTGCACGCTACTTCTGCGATTGGCTTGGTCGGACAGTGCGTCTTGAATCGTGGGATAACGCAATCCAGCAGGCGTCGGTGGCGGCCCGCGGCATGCTCGGCGAGGCGTCGCAGTACTCGCGCATACCGTGGTTCTGGTCGGATCAGTTCGAGATGAATCTTCAGGTGCTTGGGGTAATGCCCCCAGATGCTGTCCGCTTTTCTCGCGGCACTTGCGAGCATACCCCGTTCGACATTTTCGTGGCAGACGGGCTGATAGTCGGAGCCATTGCGGTGAACGGTGCACGAGAGTTGCGCAAAGTGAAGGCGTTAATGGAAGCGCGCTGGAGAGTCAACGAAAAGCAGCTCGCGGATTCTTCAATCGACCTGCGGACACTACGTTAAGCGTCGCGCAATTCTTCGCGAAGACATCAGGAGGTCCGGACGTGAGCACGTTAGAAGCGACGGAAGATGTGTCGTCAGATAGTGACAGCTACATGTCATTGAACGGGTGGCTCGTCGCTGGCTCGCCAGGTCCGTTATACCAGCGGCTCTACGCCGGTATACGGGGGGCCATCCGCGATGGCCAGATTGTGAAGGGAGCACGCCTGCCGTCGACGCGAATGCTGTCACAACAACTCGGCGTCTCGCGAAACACGGTTATGGCCGCGTACGAACAGTTGTTAGCCGAGGGCTATCTGGATGCAAAGGCGGGTGCCGGCACACGTGTGAGCACAGTGTTGCCCGCGCCGGCCATGTCGCCTACTTCGAAACGGGTAGACAGGCAGCAGGTTGCGCTGGAGGCCTCGGACGAAACCGGCGGGCCTGCGCTCGAGCGTTTCCCGGTGAAGTTGTGGGTTCGCCTGTTGACCCGTCGGGTGAAATCCTCAATGAGCGAGATGATGAGCAACGCGCATCCAACTGGTTATCGGCCACTGAAAGAGGCCATAGCAGCGCAGCTTGCGATAAAACGCGGCTTCTTGTGCCGACCCGAACAGATATTTGTCTTGCCAGGATTCGATGCGGCGGTGCGGCTCATAAACCGCGCGCTGCTTCGAGCAGGAGACAGGGTCTGGATTGAAGATCCATGCTCGCGGCTGGCGCGAGCCGCATTCACGAATGAAGGCTTGACCGTCACGGACGTACCTGTAGGCCGCGAGGGCTTTGACGTCGAAGTTGCACAGGCTATTGCGCCGGGTGCGCGACTCGCATGCGTCACGCCTGAGCGGCAGTTCCCGTTAGGCATCAAGATGTCGCCCGCGAGGCGCCATGCGTTGTTGGGTTGGGCGCGGGGTGAAGATGGGTGGATTCTCGAGGACGACCGCGACGGTGAACTGAACCCGGCGGCCACACCGTTATCGACACTTGCGCGCGCTGACGGAATGCGTCGGGTCCTCTACCTCAGCAGCTTCGACCATCTCATGTTTCCCGCGCTGCGCATTAGCTATCTCGTTGTGCCTGATGCGGAAGTAGCGGCGTTTGCGCAAGCATGGGCAGAGTCGATATTGCATTGTCCTGTCCTTGAACAGGCCGTCCTCGCGGACTTCATCGACGCAGGATATTTCGCCCTGCATCTTCGCCGCATGCGAGCTCTTTATGCCGACCGTTCAAAGGCAATGAGCGACGCCATGTGGCGCGAAATGGATTCGAGCGTGACCGTGCTCTCCACCCCAGGCGGACTGTTCGCCACGATGCTGTTTTCCGGCGCGGCCGACCATAGCGTCGTTGCGGACGCGTTCTCGCGCCAGGAGACTTTGCACGTTCGAGCACTCTCGTCGTTCTGCACCGACTCACAGTGGAACGGCGTGGTCTTTGGAATTGGTGCTCTGGAAAAACCGAGCTTGCAACGGATGGTTCAGCGGCTGACAACCTCCGTGCACAACTTGTTATGAGCAATGCACTGGACTTTGCCCAGCACAAACCCCATCTAAAAAGGAGCAGTGATGACGCGAGACACCGTAAAAGCATCAGCACAACGAATTGAAGGATTCGACTCAGCTAGCGTGGACTGGATTCCGCTCGCGCCGGGTGCCTGGTACAAACCTGTGCGTTTCAATGAGGACGGCACCGGCTGGGTCAGCCTGGTGCGGCTCGCGCCGGGTGCAGCAGTTCCTCGTCACCGCCATGCGGGCGCGGTACAGGGTTTCAATCTAAGTGGCCGCGGTCGCTTTGTCGAGGACAACGTCGTGACAGTCCCGGGCACCTTCACCTATGAACCCGCCGGCGTGACAGACACACTCGTGGTGGAAGGCGATGAGGACCTTGTGATGCTTTTCGTCGTGGATGGACCAGTTGAATATCTCACCGAAGATAATCAGGTGGCCCGCCGCGAGACTCAGCAGACCAAGCAGGCGAGCTACCAGCAGCATTGCGAATCCAGTGGCCGGACGCAGACGGCTCTGACGCGCTGAGATTGCCCTGCGCTTTGCACCATTCTCGCGACACCGATTTCAACAAGAGAAGCACAACGAAAATGAAGAATCCAGAGGGACCGCTTAAGGGACGGATTGCCGTGGTGACAGGCGGCAGTCGCGGAGTTGGGAAAGGCGTTGCGCTTAGCTTGGGTGCAGCCGGCGCGAAGGTCTACGTGACGGGGCGTACGCTGAACGCCGGGACGTCGAATTGGCCTGGCACGGTGGTAGAGACCGTGCAGCAAATTGAGGAACTCGGTGGCATTGGGATTGCGGTGCGCTGCGACCATGGAAACGACGACGAAGTACGGGACGTATTTGCGCGTATTGAAAGCGAGGAGGGCCGTCTCGACATTCTCGTGAACAACGTCTTTGGTGCGCCGGACCGCATGCCTACCAATGTCCCGTTCTGGGAGCTGCCGGAGGAGCTTTGGGACCAGCTGCTGACGGTTGGCCTGCGCTCGCACTACATCGCGAGCCGCTGCGCTGCGCCTCTTATGGTGAAGCAGCGCAGCGGCCTTATTGTTAACACGTCGTCGGGAGGCGCGGTGCGTTACGTGTTTAATGTGCCGTTCGGGGTGCAAAAGGCTGGCGTAGACAAGCTCGCGCGCGATATGTCACATGACCTGAGGCCGTTTGGCGTGGCCGCCGTTTCGATCTGGCCCGGCTTCGTCAAGAGCGAAAAACTCCTTGCGCAGCCAAACCGACTTCCTCCCGCACAGGCTAAGTACATTCTGGAGCACGGTGAGTCGGCTCATTTCGCAGGACGCGGCGTTGTTGCACTCGCTACTGATCCGCATGTGATGGAGAAGAGCGGGCGGGTTCTTCTCGTTGCCGAGCTGGCTCAAGAATATGGATTCACGGATATCGATGGCAGAACACCGGTGGCGCCCGCGCGTGCATAGGTGCAGCGAATCGGGCTGGCGTCCATCTATGGACGCCGTGAACGTGCCATATAAGCTGCCGACAGCATGGACCAACATTCGGTCCGGCCGCCGGCTGCCTGTCGTGACCCTCGCTCGAAACGCCGGTTCAGGGCCTTACGTCGATGCGGCCATAGACGCCGCTCGTGGGTGTCGGTCCCGCTGCGAAGAAGAGCGTATTGAGCGGCTGGTTAGCAGCGTTGTTACCGAATGAAAGGCCCCAGATGCCCGGTTGTTTGAAAGTGGTGCCGTCGGTATTGGTAAGTGCGCCCTTGAACTCGCCGGAGTTCGGATCAAACACGTCGATCGTGCCGTCGCCGAAGTTACCCACCAGCAGTTCGTTGCTCGCGGCACCGAAGTTCGCCGGCGCAATCACGACACCCCATGGCGAATTAAGTGTCGCCGAGGTTGCAATTCGCTTCACAAAATTGCCAGCGGTATCGAAGGCATCCACTACGCCATTGCCTGCGCCGTTGACTTGTGTATGGCCATCCGGGCCGAGCAGTGCGTAGGTCACATACACGGTGTTGCCGATTGCCGCAATGCCGAAAGGCGAGAAGCCGGCGGGAAGAGTCGGATCGACAAATTTCCCGGGGAGCTGGACCTTGTTGAACGATTTGTCGAACACGTCCACTTTCCGGTTGTGGAAGTCCGTTGCAAACAGCAGGCTCGCGCCGGCGTTTGCGCCAATCGCGAGACCCTTGTAGACGGCGCCGCCCGCACCGTCGTCGAACGCATTGACCGCCTGAGTCGGCAGGATCTTCGGCGACCACGCCGCGATGGTACCCGCGTCGGTTGCCCACAAGAACACCGCGTTGGACGCGGCGCCGCCATTGGCGCTGATCTGGAAATCCGTGGTCTTGTTAAAGACAATGCCGGTTGGCCCGGCCGCCTGGCCGGCGGCATTGGGCGGGAGCGCCACCACCAGCGGCTGCACCACGCCGTTGCCGTCATAAAGCGTCGACTTCTTCGTGTTGTTGTCCGACACCCACATTACGCCGGTCGGATTGAACGCGATGCCCCAGCCGTTCTTCAGGTTTGGATCGACGTTGGCCGCGTTGGCGCTTCCATCGGATACGAGAGTTGTGGCCTTGAATTGTGGGGCGATGGTCGGCGGGCGATTAACGTCGTTGTCGCTACTGCCGCAAGCGGCGAGCGCGACAGCGGTGAGGCCGACTAGCGCGGCAAGCACTGCGTCTCTATGCAGCTTCATTTTCGATTCCTATGAATGGATTGGTTGAACTAACCTCGTCGTCCACGGCCCGACGGGCCACGCGGTTATGCATGCGACGACATGCGGACAGCGGCCGCCGACTCGACGGCAAGTGCCGCGAATCGTTGAATCGTCCCTACCGAAAACGCCCGATGACGTGCATTATTCCGTCGCGTAGCCACGATATTTTTTGAGCGTTTTTCTGTGCATTTCAGCGTGGGGTGGAATAGCAGTGCTGTATCGACTGTTATGGGTGGGCGGCCATGATCGACCGGAAAAGCGGACGGCAGCCGCGCTTTCTCCACACTTACGGTGACTGTCATGCTCAATTCACTTATTTCCCGCCGCCGTCTGATTGCGGCCGGCTCGCTCGCTTCCATCGGTGCCGGTCTCTCGCGCTTTGCTTTCGGCGACACGCGGCAAGATCTATCGACGCGCTCGTCAAGCATCGAAAAGCCAACGCTTTCTGTGGTTCCCGCATATCTGGGGGCTTCGCCGCAAACACTCCCGCCGTTGCCCTACGCGGAAGACGCGCTTGAGCCGAGCATTTCAGCACGTACGATTGGCATTCACTACGGCAAACATCACCGTGCGTACTTCGACAATCTGCACAAGCTGCTGGCCGGCACGCCGCTGGAGCAGGCAACGCTTGAACAGATCATCATGCAGTCACACGATCAACCCGCGCTGGCCGAGGTATTCAACAACGCTGCGCAGGCGTGGAATCACAACTTCTACTGGAATTCACTGAGCCCCGCATCTGCAGCGACGGCGCCCAGCGCGAAGCTTCGGGCTGCGATAGAACGCAAGTTCGGTTCCGTCGAAGCGCTTTCGAAAGCGCTGGTGGCCACGTCGGCATCGCAATTCGGCAGCGGCTGGGGCTGGCTTGTCGTGGATCGCGGCGAACTCGCGGTGATCAAGACGAGCAACGCGGAAACGCCATTCACGCGCGGTCTCGCGCCGCTGCTTACCGTCGACGTGTGGGAGCACGCATACTATCTGGACTATCAGAATCGGCGTCCTGACTATCTGGTAGCAGCGGTCTCGCATCATCTCAACTGGGGGTTTGCTTCGGCGAACCTGGAGCGCGTTTGACCGTGCGCCCGCGTACTCGCGAGTGCTTCACCGTTCATTCAAGGCCCAATATGTCGAGGAAACACCTACAGTCGGTTGCCATGGTCGCGCTCGCGGCGAGCGTCCTGGCACTTGGCGCATGTGCGCTCGCTCCGGCCGCTTCTTCGCCGGCGTCGATCGATCCGCCGCAGGGTCAACCCATCATGACGCTGACCGCCTCGGGCATACAGATCTATTCATGCGAGTTCGATGCACATCATCGGCTTGGATGGGTGTTTCAGAGCCCACAAGCGACGCTGTTCGACCGCAGCGGCCACGCGGCGGTCCGTCATGGGGCGGGGCCGTCGTGGGAAGCGCAAGACGGCAGCCGCATCGTCGGACATGTGCTGAGCCAGCGCCCCAGCGACAACAACGCAAGCGTACCGCAGCTGTTGCTCGAGACGCATTCCGTTGGGGGGAGCGGCGTGCTGTCGGCGGTGCGGTATGTGCAGCGGGTGCATACCGTTGGAGGCGTGATGCCGGCGGGAGCGTGCACTGCTCAGGGCCAGGTCGGCAGTTCGCCGTATCTCGCGCAGTACGTGTTCTATCAGTAATCCACCACGGACTCACCGTACGCGCGCTCCCGACCGCGGGTTCGCGCCGCCGCGTTGTGACGGCGCAGCTTGTCAGCGGGGTGCCGGTGCGCGTTCAGGTAGTCGCGACGCGCCACCGCACTGGAACCTTGCGAAGTATTGCCCGCATCTGAGCCTCAATCATCCCGAAGGATGCTGCCTCGTTATGCATCCGGCAGCGTGACCGTAACGATGGTCGCGCCTCGCAGGCGATCGGCGAGATCGACATGAACGGGACGCTCGCCCCACCAGCGCGCGAGTCCGCTTTGCAAACGGTGTCCAATCACCACGATACCCGGCGGCGAAGAGGTCGCATGGCGGAAAATTGCATCTGCCTTGCGCCCGAATGACAGATATCCATGCGCTGTCACGCCGTGCTGTATCAATTCGTCGACCGCGGTGGTCAGCGTGCGGCGCGCGAGGTCTTCAAGGTAAGCGTAAGCGAGCTCGCTCAACATGCCGGCGCAGGTCGCGTTTGCACTCTCCGGATCGATGACCGACACGACGTCTACATGGGCCTTCAGTGCGAGGGAGAGCTGCTTGCAGCGCCCGAGCGCAGCTTGCGATTCGGCCGTTCCATCGTACAGGAGCAGCATATTCGAAAGGGTTGTCATGTTCTGTTGGTGCCAAGGCAGAGGGAGTCGACACAAGGCCGTAGTGCAAATTAAAGATCAACGCGTTGTTGCGCGTGACAATGCAGGTGGCCGTACAGCATGGCCGGTGCATCCTCCAGAACACGTGGACCGTGTGAGTTATTCCATACATGGGAGAGCGGCGCGCGGCGGCCCGCCATAACCGCGGCAGGCTGTTTCCGACTCTGCGGCGAAAGGCTCGGCCACGTCTGCACGTCAGCAGGTTGCCCGGCCGCTATGAGCACTCACTGAGGAATACCGGCCGGCGTTAGCCATGGCGATACAGTGGTCAGCAGGGGCATCCCCGTATGCGGCTGATCGGAAAGGGGCTCGCGTGTCGCCGAACGCGAAGCGCGGCACCGCACCTCAAGTGCGAATCCGAAGCTCCTGCACGCCGCGCAGGTTATTTCGGGCGTGCCATCTCAACTCGTCTGGCCTGCTCGGTTGCATATTGGGAAAGCGGGCGAGCAGAGCGCCTACCGCCACTTCCAGTTCGAGCAATGCGAGGCGTGCGCCAAGACAATGATGAATGCCGGCGCCAAACGAAAGTGAGGGCACGTTGGGGCCGCGAGCGAAGTCGAGCCGATCGGGATGGGGAAAAACCGCCGGGTCGCGATTAGCCGCGCCGATCAACATGAAAACCATGGTTCCGGCCGGCAGCGTGACGCCCTGCACGACCACTTCCTCGAGGGCCGTGCGCACCACCATTTGCACAGCGCTGTCGTATCGCATGCATTCGACAACTGCCTTTGGAACCAGCGCGCCATCGCGCTTGAGCATTTCCAGCTGCGGCGGATGACGGAATAGCGCGACCATCGCATTGCCGATCATGTTCGAGGTGGTCTCGTGGCCAGCAATGAATAGCAGGATTACATTAGAGACGATCTCGTCGTCGGTTAGCTTGGTGCCGTCTTCTTCGACACTCACGAGCGACGAGATGATGTCGTCGCCAGGATCTGCGCGCCGCTGTTCGACCACATGGTGAAAGTACTTCTCCAGTGTAAGCGCTGCTTCATTTGCCGCGCCGAGCGCTGCTTCGTCGAGCGGTGCGAGGTCGAACGCGGCCACGAGACGGCTCGCAGCGTCGCCCAGTTCGGTGCCGTGCGAAGACGGGATGGCGAGCAGACGGCAGATGATCTCGATTGGCAGCGGCAGCGCGTATTCGCTGACCAGATCGAATTCGGCCGCCGAACCGATCCGGTCGAGCAGGGCGCGGCTCGTTGCGTCTACGATATGTTTCAGCTTTTCGATCTGCCTCGCGTTGAAGGCCTTCATAAGAAGCGTGCGAAGCTTCGTGTGAGATGGCGGGTTCATCATCAGAAACGTGCGGCTCAGCGCCTGGAACACCGGGTACTGCGTCGCGGCGTCGCCATAACGTGCGCTCACGCTCTGCAGGTAAGTCTTGCCCATGCGCCGGTCACGCAGCAGCGCGTCGATGATTTCAAAGCGGCCTGTGACGAGCGCGGAGGGGCCTGCGCTCAGCAGCGGCCCTGCTTCTCGCACTTTTTCATAGAGGGGATATGGATCGGCGAAAAAAGCAGGTGACGAGAAAGTGGCAAAATTCATCGTGTAGAAGATTTTCTGGAATGCGATTGACGGCCCGTTACGCCGGTTGCAATCGAGAACAGCTGACGAGCTGATTTATTCCATCCTCGCACGTGACTTTAACTAGCGGTACGCGTTGGCTTGCCGAAAGCCGTGTTGCAGCCGCTCACCCTTGCCGTAGCGCAAAAGCACAGTAACGTCGGGCCCATCTTCAAGGAGTCTTTCCGACGCATGTTGCACTGTCGCGGCAAAAGAAGCTTTACCGTCCTTCCCAATTCTTCGTTTCGATCAGAAATGCGTCCATCTCCTGCCAAAACTCATCGGGAAGGTGTTCAGAGAGTCGCGCGAAAGACTCGTTGAATTCATCCGAGGTCTTGGCGCCGAAAACGATTGTGCTTACCGCCGGATGCCGCAGAGGGAAGAGCAGGGCAGCGGTTGCCAGCGAGACGTGGTGGTTTCGGCAAATGCGTTCCAGTTCTTCCGTTTGCAACAGGGCCCGCCGTGACGCGGGCCGCATGTTGTAGACGGCGTCGGGACGCGGACCGCTCGCGAGAATGCCCGAGTTGAATGGCGACGCGGCGATCCAGGCAATGCCTTTGCATATGCAGTGCTCCAGCAATGCAGTGCTGCGTGTGCGAAGCAACGAGTACTCTCCGGCAGGCATGACGACATCGACGTCGACCATCTCGGCGAAGTCCAGACAGGCCTGCCAGTCCATGCTGGCGACACCTATCGCGCCGACCACTTTTTCGTCCTTGAAGCGCTGTAACGCGGGAAACGCACCTTCGACGGCCGCCTTGAGTTGTTCGCGATACGCCGTCCCGGCAAAACCCGGATCGAGATCGTGAATAAAAACCGCATCGAGACGATCGACCCTGAGCCGCGACAGGCTCCGCTCGACCGATCGTAGCGTCGTATCGTACGTGTAGTCCAGGTAGAAGTCGCTACCGCCTGGCAGCGAGCTTGCGCCAGGCCGGCTCAAGTACCTGCCGAGCTTCGTCGATACATACAACTCGTCTCGCGGATACGTTGCCAGCGCTGCGCCAAGGCGCTGCTCGCTTTCACCGCCCAGATAAGCCGCTGAGGTATCGAAATATCGAACGCCGCTCGCCCACGCGGCATGAATCATATTGAAGAACGCCTGCTCACCCGCGGCGTTCGCGAGGCTACCAGCTCCGACTCCCACCCGAGGAAATTGAATGGCTCCATTTGGTTTTGCGATCCTTGCGTTCATTTAAATTCGTTATCCTTGATAAATAGTTCAAAGAATCACAATCTATTTGGTGGCGGCCACGAGGACTTCGACCGCCGAAGTGTGACGCTGCGCTTATCTGGTGCGTTCGTTTGCAGCGATGTAGTCGCGGCGCACGCGTTCCGCGGCGGCCTGCAAGATCGCAACGGCCCGCGCGCCGACACGTTCCGAATAACGCACCGACGGAATCGCGACGTTCAGCGATCCAAGCGGAAAGCCCGACGACGACAGCACGGGCACGCCCACGCCGACGATGCCCTGCGTGTATTCGTCCATCGAATAGGCGACTCCGGTCTGCCGGATCGTTTCGATCTGTGCGAGCAGCGCCTTTTTTGCCGTAATGGTCCTGGGTGTGATGGCCTGCATCTTTACGGTCTTGATGTACTCGCTGCGCATCTGATCGGGAAGAAACGCGAGAATCACCTTTCCACCCGACACTGCGTAAAGCGGCGCAAGGTCGCCGAGACGAAGATGGGACACCAGCCTTTGCGGGCTGGTGACTGTCGCAACTACTTCCACCTGGTCGCCCTTAAGCTGATTGAGCGCGCATGACTCCAGCGTCTGCTGGGTGATCTCTGCGAGCACCGGCTGCGCGCAACTGACGAGCGAGCGGCTATGCGTTGATTGCTGCGAAAGCCGGATCAGCGCTTCGCCGAGGCGATAACCCTTGGTGACAGGGACGAATTCGACAAAGCCACGAGCCGTAATATTCTTGAGCAGCTTGGTCAGTGAACTCTTCGGTATGTCCAGCGCTTCCGCGATTTCCGTGTGGGACATCTCGCGTCCCCATCTTGCCAGCAACTCGATCACGTCCAGCACGCGATCCGCCGACTTCACCACTCCGTTCGATTCGTCTTCCAACAGCATAGCCAACTCCTGTTTACGTATGGAAACATACTAGCATCAGGATACTGGACCAGCGAGGAACGATTGCATGCGTGCATGGATGCGTCTCGCCTGCTCGTCGAACGACAGGCCACGCAGCGCAAGCGTCGGCGCCTTGACGGCGAGGGGAAGATCCAACGGCAGCTTCGAGAGCAACTCGCGCAGCGGTAATTCGCCGTCGCCGGGCAACAGCCGGGCCGTTCTCGCTTCCCGTCGCCGGGCTTCGAGAGATTGCGGTGCGGCGCCCGGCGCATCGCAAATCTGGATGTATTCGATCAGCGTCGGGTCGATTGCACCGATCTGGTCGCACGTCGCGCCGGAGCGGAAGAATTGCAACGCGTCGATGAGTATCCGCGCGTTTGCCTGTCCGCTTGCTCGCACGAGCTCGAGTGCGTCGGCAGGCGTTGCGACCGCGCAGTATGTGATCGCTTCCAGTCCGACCGAAAGGCCCAACCCGCCCGCCGCTTCGCAAAGACGGCCGAAGTTGTCCCGCAGACGTCCACGTTCGGTGTCGTTGCCGACGCAGAGCACATGCTGCGCACCGAGCATACGACCTGCTTCGAGTGCGGGGAGTAGTGACGCGACATCCGTGTGCGGACTCAGCCAGATGGCCTCGATATCCAGCAGCCTGACGCCGGTCGCGTCGAGTCTTGCGCGTAGCTCGCGAATCAGCGCGGGATCGTTCGCGACGTCCACAATTGCGTCGGTAGCGGTAGGCGCGATCAGCCGCAGGCCGCAATACTCGAATCCCGCGGTGGCAGCTGCATCGACGAGCTGCAGCGGATGAGCGTCGAGAATGGTCAGATGATGCAACGACAGTTCATGCATGGGAACGCGTCCATAGCTCAAAAGATGGCTCGTGGTGCATAGCGATCAGCTCTGCGGCGGTAGCACGAAATCATATGCAAGCAGGGCACTTGGAACATCGACGCGATGTCCGGCCGGACTCAGGCCCGGTGCGAGCGGCACCAGCGGCTCGATCAGTGCGTCCTTCACGCCGAACACGACGTCAGAATCCAGATAGACGTCGCCGCTCACGAACACGTGCGTAACGAGCGTCTGGAAGCCGGGTGCACTAACGCGAAAGTGCACGTGAGCCGGGCGGTAAGGATGCCGTCCTTGTGCATCGAGCATGCGGCCAACCGGCCCGTCGTTGGGAATGGGATAGGCCGCGGGCACGATCGAGTGATACCAGAACGACCCATCCGCATCGGTCAGGAAGCGCGCGCGCATGTGCAGCTCCGCCTTGCCTGCCGCCTTCTGTACGTCGTAGAAGCCATGGCTGTCCGCGTGCCACGTCTCAACCAGTGCGTCTGCGATCGGCTTTCCGCTCAGATCGCGTACGGTGCCTTCCACAAGCAGAGGGTCGCCCGGCTCGCCGGCTGCGATCGAAGCGCCGAGTGCAAGTGCAGGTGCTTCTTCGACATAGAACGGACCGAGCACGGTGGTTTGCGTGGCGTCGCCCGGATAGCGATGATTGATCGCGTCGACCAGCATCGACACACCGAGCGTGTCGGACAGCAAAATGAACTCCTGCCGGGTGTCGGTGCACATTTGCCCCGTCTGCGTGAGAAAGCGTATCGCAGCGGCCCATTCGGCTTCGGTGGGTTCTATCTCCTTTACGAACGCATGCAGATGACGAACGAGCGCGTCGCTGATCTGGTGCACGCGTTTGCTCGTGCTTCCCGCCAGACGCTCAATGACGGCTGCCGTGATGTTGTCTTCGTTGAAATTGCGCATCGCGTGCTCCTCACAGCGAATCAGGTTGTGGTGCTGCGCCGCGCCATGCCCTTTCCAACATCGCTCGGATCGACTCATAGTCGGGCGTGCGCGGGTTTGCGTAAGTCTCTTTGAGCACCAGTTCGGCCGCACGACCGATGCCTTCGTGCGGCATGCCGATTTCCGCAAGAGAGCGGGGGACATGCAGCGTGGCCGCGAGCGCGTGCAGTCCGGTCCATGCATCATCGGCGTCAAGCGCCCGTGCAATGCGGCGCATGGCGTGCGGTACTGCGCCAGCCTGATAAGCGACGACGTGCGCAAGCATAACCGCATGCGTGTCGGCATGCGGCAGATCGAAGGTGCCGCCGAGCACATGACAGACCTTGTGATGCAAGGCCATGCCAACGGAGCCGAGGCAGGTCCCGCACAACCACGCGCCGTACTGTGCGCGGCTGCGTGCGTCATGATTGGCAGGACTGGAGAGAACCTCGGGCAGCGCAGCGGCGAGTGCCGCGATTCCCTGCTCAGCCAGGATCGACGTGACAGGATTGGCGTCGACCGAATAGAGCGCTTCCACCGCGTGAGCTATCGCGTTCAGACCGCTCGTCGCCGACAAGCGCGCGGGCAGCGTCAGGCTCAGTTCCACGTCGTAGATCACGGCCTCCGGCAACACGTCGAGCGTGCGATGCGTGCGTTTCTCGCCGTCCTGCGTTTCGCCAATGATCGGTGTGACTTCAGAGCCGGCGTATGTAGTAGGCAGCGCGATTTGCGGCAGGCCGGTGCGCAGTGCAAGTGCTTTCGCGAGGCCGATTGCCGAGCCGCCGCCCACTGCGATCAGGCAGTCGGCGCCTGCGTCCCGAACGACTGCCAGTGCACGCGATGTCACGTCCCACGGCGTATGCATGGCGGCCTCAGGAAACATATGCACGGGCGAACCGGTGAACAATGAAGCGATGGTCTCGGCCAGATCCTGCTGTCCGGGCGTTGAGACGATCAGCGGGGCCGCGCAGCCCAGTTGCCGGACCAGTTCAGGCGTTTCACGACGCCTCCCCGCGCCGAACAGCACGCGCGAAGGCAGCGCGTGGTAGTCGAAGCGCATTGGTAAGACGTCCTGCATCACAGCGCTCCGCTTTGCAGATACTGGCGGCCGCGCGCATAGAGCGCTTCGACCTCCGGGCCCATCAGCGTCGGCATATCGCGTTTGACCTTGTAGCCGATTCGGCTCTGCATGTACGCGAGATGGCGGTAGCCAGCGGGATACTCGGCCAGCAGCGCGGCATCCAGAACAGGACGGGCGTCGGGCCTGACCGGATCCAAACGATCTTTCTCGTAGATCGGCTGACGAAGCAACAGCAGCCACCGGTCGTCGACCTTCTCGAAGAAGTCGTAGAAGCGGCCGGTGCACACGACGTCGCACACCGTGCCTTCCACTTCTCCACGCTGCGAAATGGTCATCTTGGTCTGCGCGACGGCACGCGAGCCGTTCACTTCGATCGACGTTCCACCCAGAAAATGCAGAATGCTCACGCCCTTCGCCCACGCGGCCTTCGTCACTTCAATAAACTCGCGGCCACTGCCCTGAAACCACGTCGCCATCATGCTGCCGTCCGGATGCCAGAGCGTTGCGAAGCGCGACCAGTCACCTGCATCTCGCCATACCGCCCAGTTTTCGATCGCTTCGCGGATCGTCAATCGATCAATCATGGCCTGTTCCATTTACCGGTTCTCCGTGTTCATGTATAGAAAGTCGTTTCTATGTTGGTACTTGTAGCACCGCGTGGTCAAGCTGTTTTTATCGCAAACCGGGACATTCCCTGGTTTGTTCCCGTATGTGAATGAACGGCCGGGTTACCGTTGACGAGTCTGGATCTCGTTTCTAGCATGGGAACCAGGTTATATGGAGGAACAGACCAACATGGAAACGCATCTGCTGAACCAACGAAGATTTGAGGCACGCACGGCCATCGTGACGGGCGCCGCGCGCGGTATCGGGCGCGGCATCGCACAGCGTCTTGCAGAAGAGGGCTGCCGGATCGCCTGCTGGGATGTCGACGTTTCATCGCTCGAACCAGGCAACGACTCATTCGCGGCACTTGTCCAGAACGTCGATGTTGCGGACGCGCATGCCGTCGAGGCAGCGTTCGCCGCCACACTCGAGTCGTTCGGTCATGTCGACATACTCGTGAACAACGCCGGCATCAACGGACCGGTCATTCCGATCGAAGACTATCCGGTCGACGCATGGAACCGCGTCCTCGGCATAGATCTGAACAGCGTCTTCTACACCTGCCGCCTCGCCGTGCCGCACATGCGCGAACGCGGCGCGGGACGCATCACCAACGTGGCGTCGATCGTCGGCAAGGAAGGGCATCCGAACATCTGCGCTTACGCCGCGGCGAAGGCCGGTGTTATCGGTCTGACGAAATCGATCGCGCGCGAGTTGGCCGGAACGGGCGTCACGGTCAATGGCATCGCGCCCGCGATCACCGAAACGGATCTGTTCCGCGAGATGACGGAGGAACACATCGCGGCCAGTAAAGCACGCATTCCGATGGGGCGTTTTTTGACAGTTCCGGAAATAGCCGCCATGGTGGCATGGATCGCAAGCGACGAATGCAGCTTCACAACCGGCTTCACCTTCGACTTGTCAGGCGGCCGCGCGACGTATTGAGTGCGCGACGGTACGCGGGCCCTGTTATCGAGCACCGACAAGACACATGCAGGAGACGAAATGACAACAACGCATCAGCAAAGCAGTACTCAGGCACGAACCGCCACTGCGAGCGCCTGGATAGGCTCGGCGCTGGAGTACTACGACTACTTCATTTATGCACAAGCCGCCGCGCTGGTTTTTCCGCAACTTTTCTTTCCTTCCCAGGACAGTCGCGTCGCCATCGCCGCGTCGCTTGCGACTTACGGCGTCGGCTATCTTGCACGACCGGTGGGCGCATTTGTGCTCGGCCGTCGTGGTGATACGCATGGGCGCAAGAACCTGCTTCTCACCTGCATGTTCATGATGGGCTTATCGACGCTCGCCGTCGGTCTTCTGCCGACATTTTCGCAAGTGGGCTTTGCAGCGCCCATCCTGCTCGTGATCTTGCGCCTCATCCAGGGCTTCGCGGTCGCCGGAGAGATCTCGGGTTCCAGTTCCCTCGTGCTGGAGCATGCGCCGCTCGGCCGTCGCGGCTACTTTGCGAGTTATGCAATGCAGGGCGTGACCGCCGGTCAGGTGTTCGCTGCGGCTATTTTCATGCCGCTCGCCTACTATCTGCCTGAGAAAGAGTTCCTCGCGTGGGGTTGGCGCATACCGTTCCTGCTCAGTGTGCTCGTGCTGGTGGCCGGTTATGTAATCCGGCGAAAAGTGTCGGAGACGCCGGCTTTCGTCGATGAAGCGCAGCAGCGGCAGATCCCCGCGTCGCCCATCAAGGAAGCATTGCGCGATGGCTGGCGGGATATCGTGCGCATCGCGGCAATCGCATTGATTGCGATCATCCTGGCGGTGACTTCGATCTTTGGCGCGGCTTATGCGGTTCAACCCGCTTACGGTATCGGTCTTTCGAAAGGCTTCTTTCTTTGGATTCCGCTGCTCGCCAATCTGACTGCGATGTTCTTCATTCCCGTTGCAGGCAGTCTGTCCGATCGATGGGGACGCCGGCCACTCATCATATTCGGTGCGCTTGCCTCGGGCTTTCTGTCTTATGCGTATCTCTATGCGATCAGTCTGCACAATGCCACGCTGGCGATTGTCATCGCGATTGTGATGTGGGGCGTGGTGTATCAATGCTTCAACGCGGTCTACCCGAGCTTCATGCCTGAACTGTTCCCGACACGTATCCGGGTTACCGCCATGGCGATCGGCCAGAACATCGGCACGGCCATTACAGCAATCCTGCCGGCGTTCATTGCAGCCGCTGTGCCGCCCGGAACGCAGCACATTCCGTTAATCGTGGGGACGATCACGCTGGCCGTCTGCGGCATCGGCGCGCTAGGTGCATGGACGGCGCGCGAAACTTATAGGCTGCCCGTCAACGCACTCGGCCAGCGAGATGCGGCACCGATAAGCCAGGAGGAATACGACAGCCTGCGCGCGGACATTCGCAGGAAGAAGACTGCGACGAAGGTTCCCGTTTGAGGGTGCTTTGCGTATGCCGCAGTTCGAGTCAGTCAACGGGCGGCACCGCCCCTTCGAGCAACGTTTTGATGAGCCGCGCGCGACGCTTTTCGAGGTCCGCGATCTGACGATCGATGGCTTCCAGCCGTACCCGCTGGACGTCGGTGATCTGGTCGCAAGAGCGTGCGCCTTCGATTAAAAGCATGCAGTCCGGAAAGCCGCGAATATCGTCAATGGTGAATCCGGTCGCGATCATGCGCTGAATCTGCCTGACCTGCGTTACCGCCTTCTCAGGGAACATGCGATAGCCATTGCTCGCCCGTACGGAGGCGAGCAGGCCGTGTTCGTCGTAGTGCCGGATCGATCGCACGCTCGCGCCGGTGAGCTGCGAGAGTTGGCCGATCGTCAGCAGTTCCTGTGAAGGCGTGTCTTTCATGAAGAGCAGACTAACACAATTCGCTTGACCCTCACATCAGTGTAAGGGTTGAGACTAGGCGCATCGACACTCTTTCAGGAAACAAAATGAGCTTACGAACGTTCCCGCACTTTTTGATTTCCGCGTTGTCCGCGGTGACCTTGCTCGCATCTGCATGCGACGCGATAGCGGCGCCTACCAGCTATATGGTTACATCGTCGGATGGGGTGAAGCTGGCGGTTCAGGAAAGCGGTGACCCCAACGGTCGGCCGATCATTCTGGTGCACGGGCTGCTCGGCAGCCGCCTGAACTGGGACGCGCAGGTGCAGAGCCCCGAATTGCGCCAATACCGGATCATTATGTACGATTTGCGCGGCCATGGTCTGTCGGATAAGCCGTCCGGCCCCGAGCCCTATCATGACGGAACCCGTTGGGGCGACGACCTCGCAGCGGTGATCCAGGGCTCACATGCGCGCAAGCCCATCGTGGTTGGCTGGTCCCTTGGCGGTGTGGTGATATCGAATTACCTTGCAAAATATGGCGATCGCGCGATTGCGGGCGCCGTGTATGTCGACGGCGTGATCGAGCTCGCTCCGGGGCAGATTGTCGATCATCCCGACGTTTATCGGGACATGAATTCGCCGGATCTGAAGACGCATCTCGACGGTGAGCGCACGTTCGTCGGCCTGTGTTTCAACCATCGGCCCGACGCCGTTACATTTGACCGGCTGCTCGCGAACGCCGCGATGGCATCGTGGCACATGCAAAAAGAAGTGCCGACAATGACCGTCTTTGCAGCGGAGGGGCTCGGCAAGGCGAGGGTGCCGCTGCTTTTCATCTATGGCGGTCAAGACGCACTGGTCGACACGCATGCGACGCTGGCGCGCGCGGCCGCGCTGAATCCACGCATCGTCAGCAAAGTGTATGCGGACTCCGGTCATGCGCCGTTCATCGAGGAAGCCGAGCGCTTCAATCGCGATCTGGCCGAGTTTGTCAGGTCGGCATCGCAGCAATGAAGCCGCGTTTACGAGGAGATAAACATGGAGCATGAAGTCGAAAATGACTTCTTTCCGGGCTTCGCGACGCTTGACGTCGAAGCAGGCGATGTCTCGTTTCGCGGCAGGATCGGTGGGAGCGGATCGCCGGTTCTGCTGTTGCACGGCTACCCCCAAACGCACATTGCGTGGCGCTTGATTGCGCCGCCCCTCGCAAAGTCACACACCGTGATCGTGCCGGATTTGCCGGGGTACGGCGAAAGCCGCACCCACGACGATCAGGCCCGCTGGACCAAACGTCGCGCGGCAAGCGCGCTCGTCGCGTTAATGAGCCGGCTCGGCCACGAGCGCTTCGCGGTGGTCGGGCATGACCGCGGTGCCCGGGCGGGGTACCGGCTCGCGCTCGATCACCCTCGACGCGTCGCCGCGTATGCCTCGCTAACTGTGATACCGACGCTCGATGCATTCGCATCGATCGACAAGACGTTCGCGTTGAACGCCTGGCACTGGTTCTTCCTGGCGCAGCCGGGCGATCTGCCGGAGCGAATGCTTGCGGCTGATCCGGACGCTTATCTCGACACTGCACTGGCGAAGATGGCCGGCGGTCTTCAGCGGATCGATCCCTTGGCTCTCGACGCCTATCGAAAGGCGTTCAGGAGTCCGCACGTGCGCCACGCAATTTGCGAAGACTACCGAGCCGCGGCTTCCGAGGACCTGGAGCACGATGCAAGCGATGCAGTTGCGGGACGAAAACTCGCCTGTCCGGTCCTTGTACTGTGGAGCGAGCGCGAGCAGAGGGCAGGAAGCGTCCTGCCTCTCGACGTGTGGTCTCGATGGGCCGCGAACGTGACGGGCATGGGGTTGCCCGGCGGCCATCTGTTGCCCGAGGATGCGCCGGAGGCGGTGTTGACGTCCCTCGAGAGCTTTTTGGCCGGCCAGCGCTAGTGTTGGGTTGGCTCAGGCGAACCTTGGCCGTTTTGGAGCGGGACGGATTTGAATCGTCATGTTGTTAGCCTTTTAGTTGACATAATATAAATTATCAACAAAGGATGTGTTAGTCCAAAGTTCAGATGTCGTGTTTCCGCTAGATTGAAATGTCGTGTTTGCGGGTTCAGGCTGGTGGCCAGCATGCGTTAAGGAGCGCTGGCCATGAACGTA